>LXNJ01000125.1_pt1 | contig 54273 bp, 36 predicted proteins | sample 809081 | NCBI WGS metagenome assembly LXNJ01 (sample SAMN04870510, study PRJNA318959) | sponge metagenome | biome: sponge; feature: marine sponge reef; material: water | host: Petrosia ficiformis | place: Greece: Milos, Mediterranean Sea | collected 2013-05-29 | depth 5-7 m
CGGGGCGCCTCCGCGGAGGCGCCCCGCCCGGCACGCAAACGGCCGCCGGCACGCGGCGGCGCGCTGTTTCGTCGCTCTACTGCGTCGCTCCGGACGAAGTCGTGGAAACCGCGGCAGTCTCGGTCTCCACCCAGCGGTTCTTCAGGTCGTCCCGGATCTCGTCCGGCAGCAGAGGGGAGTTGGCGAGCAGCCGGGCCCTGCCGACGAGGTCCAGCGCTCTCGCGCTGCGGCCGTTCGCCTCCGCGACCCATGCAGCGTCCACGAATGCGTTCGCGGCCACGATCACGTCGCCGAGTGCGAGCGCGCGCTGGCCGGCCGCCTCGAAGTCACGGAGGGCGTCACCCTTGTCGCCGTGATAGTAGGACAGGCGCGCCGCCTGCATGAGGTCCGCCACCCCCGCCGGGTCGCTGGACGGTCGCAGCTCGGCCGCCCGCCGGAACAGCGTGGCCGCGCGGCCCCATTCTCCCAGATCCTGCATGTGCTCCTGAGCCTTCATCTCGAGCGCTTCGATCTCGCTCACCTCGACGTAGGCGGTGGTCTGTGCGGAAGCTGCGGCAGCGCTGGCCGCCACGAGTGTCGCCGCCATCGCGGCACGGGTCCATCCGGTCCTGATCTGCATATCGATTCTCCGTTTCCCCTGAATCGGGTGTTGGGTTCGGGCGCCGGCCGTTGCCTCTCTCCGCGCCCCGGCGGCGGACTCGAATCCCGGCACCCCGCCGGAATCCTCTCGCCGCACGGTGGTCAGATACGCCGTGGGCGGAAAGATGTTTCACAGGCGGCGAAACGAGCCCGATCTCCGAGGCGGGTCAGGCGAAGAATCGACGGAGCCGCGCGACGGCTCGCTCCAGGGTTTCCACCCTCTTGCAGAAGGCGAAGCGCACAAGCCCGTTCCCGTCCTCGGGCCGGTTGTAGAAGGACGATCCGGGAACGGGCGCGACGCCGCACTCCCTGGCGAGCCACGTGCTGAAGGCGGTGTCATCCAGGGCGCTGAGCTCCGAAAAGCCGGCCATGATGTAGTAGGCGCCCTCGGGCGGGCGGCAGGCGAAGCCCGATGCGCGAAGCCCGGCGTACAGCACGTCGCGGCGTCGCAGGTAGTCCCGTGCGATGCCCTCGTAGTAGTCGCTGCCCAGAGCATCGATGCCCGCCGCGCACGCCGCCTGCAGCGGGGCGGGAGCTCCGACGGTGAGAAAATCGTGGACCTTGCGGATCGCGTCGGTCAGGTGGGCGGGCGCGACGATCGTCCCGACTCTCCAGCCGGTTACGCTGAAGGTCTTCGACAGTCCGGATATGATGATCGTCCGTTCGCGCATTCCCGGCAGTCTGGCCATTGGAACGTGCGTCCCGTCGTAGACGATGTGCTCGTAGATCTCGTCCGTGATGGCGAGGAGGTCATGCTCGATACAGAGCTCCGCGACCGCCTTCATTTCGTCGTCGTCGAAGACCCGTCCGGAAGGGTTGTTGGGGGTATTGATCACAATCGCCCGGGTGCGGGGGCTCAACGCCTGCCTCAGGCGATCCGGATCCAGTCGAAACTCCGGCAGCGACAACGGCACGAAAACGGGGCTCGCCTGACAAAGGACGGCATCCGGCCCGTAGTTCTCGTAGAAAGGCTCGAGGACGACAACTTCATCGCCGGGGTCGATGGTCGCGAGCATCACGGCCGCCATTGCCTCGGTGGCCCCGCAAGTGACTGTCACCTCACGGTCACGGTCCACCTCGATCCCGTACCACTCCCGGTACTTGCGGGCGAGCGCGGAGCGGAGCGCAGGGGTTCCCCACGTGATCGCGTACTGATTGTCGTCGTCCCGGATTGCCCTGCAGGCGGCGTCCTTGAGCAGTTGGGGAGCCGGGAAGTCGGGGAAACCCTGGGCCAGGTTGATTGCCTCGAACCGGCGCGCGACGCGGGTCATGTCGCGAATGACGGATTCGGTGAACGTGTGAGTACGAACAGCTGTGCGCTGGCTCATGGTGGTGCCACGATAGGCCCGCGACGTCTAGGCCGCTAGTTGACGAAGCGTTGGCTTTGCAGTATTATATGAATTGCCCGCTTGGCGACGAATTGCGTGACCCATTTCGTGTAGCACCCGATGACCCAGCCGACCCGCGCCGATTACCGTGACGCCGTAGATCGACTGTTGGCGTGCGCGGTGCTTTTTCACGGCGCCGACACCGTGGCCGACCTCGCAGACGTCGACTGGGCCGCGCTGCTGGAGCAGAGTGGTCTCGAAGGCGCGGCCAATGAGATCGATTTCACCCAATCCGCTTCGGCGCTGCGCTCCGAAATACAGATCGGGCAAGAGTTTGCAGCCGCCTTGCAGAGTCTTGACGAGAGGCGCCGGCGGATTGCGCTCAAGAGGACATACGCCCGGAATCCGAGGAAGCTGGCGGCGCTGGGGAACGAGTTCGGGGTCAGCCGCGAGCGGGCCCGGCAACTGGAGGTCCGGTTGCGGTACGCGGTGGACCAGCAAGTGGCCGATTCCGTCCGGAGGGCGGTGGGTTGGCTTCGGCGCGCCGTCGGGTCCGCGGCCCGACCGGAGAAATTCGACCGGATCCTCGATCTGCTGGTGGGCGATGCGCCTCCCGAGTTGAGAACGGCCGCCGAGGTTGCGGTGATGTCCGCGGGCGGATACGAGAGGCTGGACGGTGTCGTGGGTGACGAGCGCTTCAGGGTGCTCATCAACGAGGCGCGCCTGCACGCGACCGGGTTCGCCAACGAAGCGGGGGTCGTCGACGAGCCGGGCCTGCGGGCGATCGTCGGCGGAGACGAAGTGCCCGAATGGGATGCTCTCGTGCGCAATGCGCGCCTGGTCCGCATCGGCCGGAGTCTGGTGATCCGCGACACGCGGAGGGCACGCGTCTTCGTGGCCCTGCAGCAGCTGGAACGACCCTGCCGGCGAGAGACGATCGCCGAGGTCACGGGGCTGGCGGACGGTTCGTCCCTGTCCAGCCTGTTGTCGTCGGACCCGCTCTTCGTGCGCTTCACCAAGGATCGGTGGGGGCTCGCCGAATGGACGGACGAGCCCTACGAGGGTGTCGTCGAGGCGATCATGAAGCGGATCGGCGACGGTGGCGGCGAGGCCAGCGTGGCGTCCCTGGTTGCGGATATCCCCGCGCGGTTCGACGTGCTTCCGGCAACGGTCAGAAACTACATCGGCACGAGGAAGTTCCAGGTCGTCGGAGAAATGGTCCGCGTCGTCGACCGGCCGACAACGCCCGTGCAGAGACTGAGCGAGGCACGGGACGTGGTGTGGACCCGCGGGGGGAATCCGGTGCTTCGTTTCACGATCGGGGGGCACCACCTCCGGGGCAACAGCCAGAAGATCTCGGGAGCAGTCGCCCAGCACCTCGGCGTGGGTCTCGACGAGTCGGCCAAGATCCCGTTCGCCCATCCGGCCGGTGTGGATGCGGCCTCGGTGATCTGGCGGTCCTACGATCCGAACGGGCCCGAGATGGGGCGCCTGCGCGAGGCGCTGATCGAGTGCGGCCTGGTACCGGGAGACACGGCCTACGTGGCGCTGCATCCTGGCGGCCTGTCCATGTTGCTGGATGGATCGGAGTTGGTGGACGCGGCACCGTGAGTGGGCTGGCCGGCCGGGGACTCGACCAGCCTTGACGCGAAACCGCAGGTCCGATTGAGCACGCGGCAGCACGACGCAGCGCCGTACGGCCTGCGCACCGCGGCCGCCGGCGGTCCGGAGGTTCCCGTTGCCGGGGATTCGGATCCGCGGCGCTGGGGAATGCTGGCCCTGGTCGGCGTGGCCGAACTGCTGGGCATGTCGCTCTGGTTCACCGCCACGGCAGTGTCGGAGGAGCTGGGTGCGAGGTGGAGTCTCTCGCCCGGACAGATCGGATGGCTGGCCACCAGCGTGAACCTGGGGTTCGTGGCGGGGACGGCGGTGGCCGCCGTTCTGAACCTGGCCGACATCGTGCCGTCGCGGGCCTATTTCGCCGCCGCCGCAATTCTGGCTGCGCTTGCCAACGCGGCGGTGGTCCTGGCTGCCGGATTCGGGCAGGCCGTGGGGCTGCGCTTCGCCACCGGCTTTCTCCTCGCGGGCGTGTATCCACCCGCGATGAAGATGGCCGCCACCTGGTTTCGCTCGGCGCGGGGACTGGCGATCGGCACCATCGTGGGCGCCCTGACGGTCGGAAAAGCCATGCCGTACCTGTTGAAGGCGCTGCCGGCGGCCGGTCCGGAACAGGTCGTGGTTGGGGCCTCGATCGGTGGCCTGCTGGGAGCGGCCATGGTGGGGCTGTTCTATCGCGATGGGCCGTTCCCCTTCTCGCGGCGTCCCTTCTCCTGGGGCCTCGTGGGCAAGGTGCTGCGTCACCGCGAGACACGGCTGGCCACGGGCGGCTACCTGGGGCATATGTGGGAGCTGTACGCGATGTGGGCGTGGGTTCCGGTATTCCTCGCGGCCTCGAGCGAGGCCTCCGGGCAGGGGCGCGACTGGGTGGAGCTCGCCAGCTTCGGGGCGCTGGCCGCCGGTGGTCTGGGGTGTGTGCTCGGTGGTTGGGCGGCGGACCGCATGGGCCGGGAACGGCTGGTGATCGCGTGCATGGCCGCAAGCGGGGTGTGTTGCCTCGCGATCGGGTTCCTCTTCGGGCAGGCGTTCATACTGGTCGCCGTGGCCACCCTGGTGTGGGGCTTCTTCGTGGTAGCCGACTCGGCGCAGTTCAGCGCCCTGGTCACCGAAGTTGCCCCTCAGGGCGCGGCCGGCACCGCCCTGACGCTCCAGACCTGTCTCGGATTCCTCCTGGCGGCGGTCACGATCCAGGCCGTGCCCGCGGCGGCCGAAGTCGTGGGCTGGACCTGGGCCTTCGCATTGCTCGCATTCGGGCCCGCGGCGGGAATCGCGGCGATCAGGCGGTTCCGGCGGCTTCGCGCTGACGGCGGATGAGAATCCTGCCCCTGGTCAACACCGGCAGGACGAAGACGGCCAGGTAGCCATACGTGATCCATCCGTAGCCCCGGGCGATCAGCGAGGTGAGGCCGAACTGTGCGATCAGCGCACCCAGGCCCAGCATGGCCACCGCTGCGACGACGCGTGCCCGGGGAGAGAGTTGCCGGTTCCGCTCCTCGTACGTCTGGGCGATCCGTTCGTTGACGGCGTGGATCATCCCGGCCCCGGTTTCGACCAGAGTGCCGAAGAGCATCACCTGGAAGGCGATCTGGAAGCCGCGCGAGCCGAGCATCTCCAGCATGTAGTTGACCGGTACCGTTGCCGCCAGGATTTCCGGATACTCGCCCGCGATCGCCACGAAGAAGAGCAGGGCGGGGATCATCGCGATGGGACCGGTGAGGAGCCCCGCGATCAGGGTGTCCCGGCGGCTGCGGTGGTGGCGAATCGTGATGAGGACCGCCGGGAGGACGGCGAGGTTGTATCCCGCGTACTCCAGGCCGCCGCGGATCCAGCTCGCCTCCGCGACGCCGACCGCAAAGGAGGCGTGGATCGAGGGGCCGAAGCTGCGCAGGCACAGGATGAAGAAGATGAGGTAGACCAGGTACAGGACGCCCGACCAACCGGCGAACGCACGCTCGATCACGCGGTTTCCCCCGAAGACCAGGAACCCGACGAGGGTCAGGATGCCGATGGCGCCCGCGAGGTAGGGGAGTCCGAAGGTCTCTTCCACGATCGACCCGGCCGCCGCCGCGATCACGGCGAGCACGATCATCATGAGGGCCAGGTAGAGGATCTCGAACGCGATCCAGTATCGCCCCAGCAGACGCTGGAAGAAGCTCCGGTAGTCGAAGGCCCGGAACACGCGGGCGAACTCGTAGCTCACGACGCACACGGCGCTCCAGACGGCGGTCGACAGGGCCATGGCGAGAATCCCGCCCAACGGACCGTGCGAAAGGAAGAACTCGGCCAACTCCCGTCCGGTACCGTAGCCGCCGGCAATCACGACCGACTGGAACATGAAGCCGGGCAGCAGATAGCGGCGCAGGACGCTCACCGTGGTCACCTCCGTTGGTTGGGGCCGGCGGTCAAGCTAGGACCTCACGCCGGGGGGCGCTACCAGCGACTCCGCGCGGGCCAGGCCCCAGTCTCCGCAGATGGCGAGGACCGCCGCGGGGACGGCGCCGGACAGGATCATGACGGGATCCGATAGTGCCAGCCCCGCCACGATCGGGTCGCCGAGCCCACCCGCGCCGATGAAGGCGGCCAGGGTCGCGGTGCCGACATTGATCACGGCCGCCGTGCGCACGCCGGCCATGATCACCGGTGCCGCCAGGGGCATTCGGATGCGCGTAAGCAGTTGCACCTCGGTCATTCCCAGCGCCCGTCCCGCGGAGACGGCGTCGGGCGCGGCCTCGACGATGCCCGTGTAGGTGTTGCGAAGGATCGGCAGGAGCGAATAGAGGAAGAGCGCCACCACCGCCGGGGCCGCGCCGATCCCGAACACGGGGATCATGAATGCGAGGAGCGCGATTCCCGGAATGGTCTGAAGCAGGCCCGCCGTCCGAATGACAGCCTCGGCGATCGAGCGCCGCCGCTCCAGCGCGACACCGGCCGGCAGCGCAACCAGAATCGCCGCGCCCAGCGACACCAGCACCAGCAGGAGGTGCCGGGCGATCTGCCTTCCAAGGTCCGCGCGCTCGGTCCACATGTGTGCGGGCAGTGCGAGCAGGATGCTCCGTCCCTCGCCGCGGGCCGACCGGCCGCTGTCGTCCCCGGCGTCCTCCCGGTCGCCAGGCGCAAGCCCGATGTCCACCAGCAGGCTGGCGGCAGCCTCCCCGACCGCGGCGCCATCGACCTCGATGCGCTCGTTTGCGCGCCGCACCGCTTCGACATCGATCCGGCCGGCCATGTGGGCAAGCGCCAGCACGGCTTCCGGACGATTGGCGTAGAAGTCGTCGCTCACGAGGGGAGCCGCGTCGTAGGGCGGGAAGAAGCCCCGGTCGTCGGCCAGTACGGTCAGGTCGTAGCGCGAGATCGCACCATCCGTCGAATACGCGTCGATCACGTCGACCGCCCCCTCGGCGAGCGCCTGGTACTTCACCGCCTGGAGAAGACTGTGGGTTTCCCGGAATTCGATCGCGTACTCGGCGGCGAGCCCTTCGAGGCCGTCCGCGCGCCCCATGAAATCCGGGGAAAAACCGGCGGCCAGCCCTGGTGCCGCCTCGGCCAGCCCGGTCAACGTGCGCAGGTTCAGGGAGTCCGCGGCCGCCCTGCGCATGGCGATCGCGTATGTGTTCTCGAAGCCCAGCGGGGGCAGCCAGCGCACGTTCCAGCGCGCCAGGAACGCGTCGCTGACCCTGCGGAAGACTTCCGCCGAGCCACCCGCCGCCGTTTCTCCGAGAATCGCCGCGAGCCCGGTGCCCGTGTATTCGGGATAGACATCCACATCTCCGCGAATCAGGGCCTGAAACACCAGTTCGGTGGAAGCAAACCCCGGTCGGCGGTCGACCGCGTACCCGTGTGACTCGAGTACCTGTGCGAAGGCCTCGGCCAGGAGGTAGCTCTCGGCGAACGGCTTGGACGCGACGACGATCGGCGCCGTCTGCGCGTCCGCACGACCCGTCGCAGCCACCAGGCCGCATGCCGTGCAGAGGGCGAGGACGATGGTCACCCTGGCTCGGCGCCCGGTCACCGCACGACTCCGGACTTCTCCAGCAACTCGGCCGCGTAGCCGGTCGCGTCCCGCACGATCTCGCCGGCGGCCGACTCCATGACCACTGCGCCGGCGCGCATCACGGCGACCCGGGTAGCCACGCGCAACGCCTCGCGCAGGTCGTGCGTGACGAGTACCGCGGTTACCCCGGCGGATTCGCGCAGGGCCGCAAACGACTCCTGCGCCTCGTTGCGGGTAATGGCGTCGAGCGCGCCGAAGGGCTCGTCCATGAGCAGTATGTCGGGGCCGGCCGCCATTGCCCGCGCGATGGCGACGCGTTGGCGCTGACCACCCGACAGTTCGCGCGGATACCGGTCCGCGAAGACCTCCGGATCCAGCCCGGCGGCGCAAAGAGCGTCGTGGCCGCGCTCCGCGGGGTCGGGATTCCCAAGCAGCGCGGGGACCAGACCGGCGTTGTCCAGACACGTCCAATGCGGGATCAGTCCGCCGTCCTGCTGCACGTATCCGATGGAGCGCCTCAGGCGCACGGGATCGATGGCGGCGACCGGCTGGCCGCGAACCGTGACGTGGCCACCGTCCAGCTCCGTCAGACGATTGATGGCCCGAAGGAGCGTCGTCTTCCCGGACCCGCTCTCGCCGACCAGCGCCAGGCAGCTGCCCGCCTCCACGCTGAGCGTCACGTCGTTCAGCGCCAGTACGTTGCCGTACCGCTTGACCGCGTGCTCGACCTGGATCAGGGCCACGGCGCACCCTCGCGCAGGGCCCGCACAAGCAGGTCGTCGTCCACATTGCCGCCGGTGACCAGCGCTACGACGGTCCGACCGGAGTCCACCGGAAGGCGCCCGTACATCAGCGCGGCCACCCCCGCCGCTCCGGAGGGCTCGACCACCAGCTTGGCACGGGTGAGCAGGAAGCGCATCGCGGACAGAATCTCGGCATCGGAAACCAGCACCACGTCCTCGACGAATTCGGCGACGTATCGATAGTTCAGCTCTCCGGCCATGGGGGGAGCCAGCCCGTCGGCGACCGTGTCCGTGGCATCCAGACGGGCCGCACGTCCCTGATCGAGGCTCCGCCGCATGGAGGGAGCCCCGTCGGGTTCCACGCCGAAGATGCGCACGGCCGACGCGCCGTCCCCCGGTGCCCCGGGGCCGGCCAGCGCCCCGGCGACCCCCGCGATCTGCCCCCCACCTCCCACGGGCACCACGATGGTCTTGTCGCCGGGAAGATCCTCGTCGATCTCCAGACCGGTCGAACCGTGGCCGGCGATCACCGCCGTCGAGTCGAACGGATGGAGGAATGTCAGCCCGTCCTGCTCGGCCCTGCGCCGAGCCTCGCGGAAGGCGTCGGCCGCCGTCCCGTGGAGCACGACATCGGCGCCGTACCCGAGGGTCGCCGCGACCTTGGTGCGCGACGCCCGCTCCGGCATCACGACCACCGCGCGGGTGCCGGTGCGCCGCGCCGCCCACGCCACGGCCTGCGCATGGTTCCCGGCCGAAATCGTTATCACACCCCGGGCGCGCTCCCCGTCGCCGAGGCAGGCGATCGAGTTGAGGGCGCCCCGCACCTTGAACGACCCCGTCTTCTGCAGGTTCTCGCACTTCAGCCAGACGGGCGCGCCGATCCCGTCCCCCAGCGTGCGAAGCGACAATACCGGCGTCCGATGGAGCGCAGCCGCCACGCGCCGTCTGGCGTTTTCGAAGTCTTTTCCCTCAAGCCAGGCGTTCATGCTCCATCTCGGAAACGGCCGCTCCCGGCGTTTGTCTTTGCCTGCGTGAGTTCGTATTTTGGGCCAGGCAACGCCCTGGGCCAAGGCAGCCGATTGGGCCCGGTCACGGGATGCCGGCCGGCGGATCCCGCCGCACGCGACCCAGAACACGAGGATTGACACCCATGAGAATCAGATCACGGTCTGAAGGGCCCGGTATTGTCGCGCTGGCTGTTCTGGTCATTGCATCGAGTTTCGTTTCGGCAGATGCCCAGGCTCAACAGGGAACGATCACGGGCGTGGTGACGGACGCCGAAACGGGCGCGCCCGTAGCGGACGCGGCGGTGGAGGCGCTGGATGCGGCCGGAGCCGTCGCCAGCAACGCGGAAGGCCGGTTCAACCTGACGGTTGCCGCCGGGACGCACTCGGTTGTGGTGACCGTGATCGGCTACGAGACCACGCGGGTCGACGGCGTCCGGGTGGAGGCCGGGGGTACCGCGAACTTGGCCATCTCGCTGCGCTCGCAGGCGCTGCTGCTGAACCCCGTCGTGGTTACGGCTTCCCGCCGCCAGGAGAAGGCGCTCGACGCGCCCGCTTCGATTGCGACGGTCTCCGGGGCGGATGTGGCGAGGGTCGCGGCGGTCACCGTGGCCGAGCACGTCAAGACGCTTCCCGGGGTGGACGCGGTCCAGACGGGCATCGCCCAGGGCACCTTGGTCGCCCGCGGTTTCAACAACGTCTTCTCCGGAACGCTGCTGACGATCATCGACAACCGTTACGCGCGCATTCCTTCGCTCAGGTTCAACGCGTACCAGATGCTTCCGACGACCGACCTGGATATCGACCGCATCGAAGTCTCGCTGGGTCCCGGGGCGGCACTCTATGGACCCAACGCCTCGAACGGCGTGATGCACATCATCACGTCCTCTCCGATCGACCGGCAGGGTACGACGATCTCGCTGGCCGGCGGCGAGCGCTCGATCTTCCACGGCCAGTTTCGCACGGCCCACTCCCCCTCCGAGAGCTTCGGGCTGAAGATCTCCGCGCAGTACCAGCGCGGAAACGACTGGGAATTCAACGACCCCGGCGAGGCCCAGGCCCGCATGGCCGGATGCAGCATCTGCGTCCGGGACTACGAGTCGGAACGCTACTCCGCCGACGCCCGCCTCGACTTCCGGTTCGCGGGCGACGGGTCCTTCATCGTCAACGGCGGAACCACCACGGTCGCCAAGGGCGTGGACATGACCGGCATCGGGGCCTTTCAGGTGAAGAACTGGGCGTACAACTTCGCGCAGGCCCGCCTGTCGAAGGGCCGGCTCTTCGCCCAGGCGTTCCTGAACATGACCGATTCCGGGGGCGATCCCAACGCGCCGGTTCAGGACGGCACCTTTGGCCTCCGCACCGGCGCCACCGTCGTGGACCAGTCACGCACGATGGCGGCGCAGTTCCAGTACGGCTTCGACATCGGGTCCCGGCAGAGCTTCACCTACGGCATCGACTGGCAGCGGACCGAGCCGCGCAGCGGCGGCACGATCTTCGGGCGCAACGAGAACGACGACATCATTGCAGAAGTCGGTACCTATCTGCACTCGGAGACATCGCTCGGCGACCGGATCGACCTGGTCACGGCTATCCGTCTGGACGATCACAACCGTCTCGCGGACGCCCACATTTCTCCGCGCGCGGCGCTCGTGTTCCGGCCCGCCGACGGTCAGAACTTCCGCTTCACCTACAATCGGGCGTTCGCGACCCCGACCACCACCAACCTCTTCCTGGACATCATCGCGGCGCAGATTCCGCTGCCGGGGGGGCTCAGCTACGGCATCCGCGCGCTCGGCGTGCCGTCCGGGGGCTTCACCTTCGGCGCCCAGTGCCCGGGCGGCGTCATGTCCTACTGCATGCGCTCGCCATTCGTGCCGGGTCAGGCCCTTCCGGCGAACGCCGCGGCGCTGTGGGCAGGACTCCTCGAGATTCTCCCCTCGCTCCTCCCCCCCAGCTTCGCGCCCTTCGCCGGTCCTCTGCAGAGCCTTCTGCAGAATCCGGGCGCGCTGCCTGGTGATCCCATGATCGGCACCGTGCTCCGCCGTCTGGACCAGGCGGCCGGCGCGTTCCCGCTGGACTCATCGCCCGTGGAGAGCATCGCCGATCTCACCTCGACCATCAACAACACCTACGAGGTCGGATACAAGGGCCTGATCAACGACCGAGTGCGGCTGTCCGCGGACGTGTACTTCAGCCGCGTGGAGAACTTCGTCGGCCCGCTCCGTGTCGTGACCCCGAACGTCTTCTTCGATCCCGAGAGCACCACTGCCTTCGTCGTCCATCGCCTGGCGCCACTGATCCAGGCCGGTGTGGTGACCCTGGAGCAGATCAGGCCGATCGTCGAGGGGGTGGCTCAGCTCCCCCTCGGCACCATTGTGCCCGACCAGGTCGATTCGCACGATCTGCTGGTCACCTACCGCAACTTCGGGGAAGTGGACTTCTGGGGAGCCGATCTGGCCGCGCAAATTCTGGCGTCGGACCGTGTGCGGATCAACGCCGCCTACTCGTTCCAGAGCGACGAGTGCTTCGACTTCAATGAGGACGGAAACTGCACCAGTTCCGCCGACATCGCGCTGAACGCCCCGAACCACAAGGGATCGCTCGGATTCGTCTTCGACGACCCGGCGGCGGGGTTCTCCTTCGGCGCGCGGATGCGGATGACCACGGCGTTCCCCATGAACTCCGGCGTGTACATCGGAGATGTGGACGGGTACGGCGTTCTGGATGCCTCGATCGGCTACCGGCTCCCGTTCCAGCCCGGCACGCATGTGTCGCTGACGGCCAGCAACCTCCTGAACAACCTGCACCAGGAGTTCGTTGGTGCGCCGGAAATCGGAAGGATGCTGCTGGCGCGGGTCAGGTACGACTTCTGACGGCCCGGCGGCCCAGGGACCGCGGCGGTCGCCCGTCGACGTGACCTCCGGGGGAAAGCGCGAGCGGCAGGCCAGGGTGCTCGAGATCGTCCGGCGCACCCGCGTGCCCCATCAGAAGGCGTTGCGCAAGCTCCTGGCCGCCCAGGGGTTTCCGGTCGCCCAGGCCACGCTTTCGCGCGACATCCGGGATCTGCGCCTGGTCAAGGTCAAGGCCGCGGACGGCAAGCCCCACTACACGCTGCCGGAAGAGTGGGATCACGTGCCCCCCCTCGACGCCATTCTCCCGGCGCTCTTTGTATCCGCGGAAGCGGTCGGGAACCTGATCGTCGTGCGCACCCTGAACGGCGGCGCGCAGACCGTCGCGTCCGGGATCGACTGGGAGGAGTTCGAGGGGCTGGCGGGCACGATCGCGGGGGACGACACGGTGCTGATCATTCTGCGTGACGCCGGGGCCGCCCGGAAGGTCGTGAAGATCCTCGGGAGACTGGCTGGCGGGCGGTAGCCGTGTGGTGACGGTCCGTCGACCTGCGCGTGGGCGGCGGACGTGTGCGCCGAGCGGGATCCCGGGGCGGCGGCATGACCTTGACTTCAGTGTCTGAAATGCATATTCATTCATAATCACAGTATTTTTTTCCTTTTTTTCGCAGCGGTAGGAACCGCGCATCCGGCCGGACCGTCACCGGCACCGGCCGGCACCCGGTTGCCATGGGTGGGCCCGGGGCGCAGGGCGCATGATATCGTACGGCCTTGGCGGGAGACGTACGGCCCCTGTAGCTCCGGTCCCCCAACCGCTGGCGGGGGACTCAAGTCATGAAAGTCGTGCTGGGATACTCGGGCGGTCTGGACACTTCGGTCATCGTGCCCTGGCTGCGAGAGAACTACGGGGCCGATGTCGTGTGCATGGCCGCGGACGTAGGGCAGCGGGGCGGCGTCGCGAAGCTTGCCGGGAAGGCATTCGCTACCGGGGCTTCGGCTTTTTTCGGCGAGGATCTGCGTGAGGAGTTCGTCTCCGGGTACGTCTTTCCGGTCCTGCGTTCGGGCGCGGTCTACAGCCGGAAGTACCTGCTCGGGACCGCCATCGCACGCCCGCTGATCTCGCGCCGCATGGTCGAGGTCGCCCGCAGAACGGGCGCGCATTCCCTGGCACACGGATGTACGGGGAAGGGGAACGATCAGCTGCGCTTCGAACTGTCCTTCGCCGCCCTGGCGCCCGACCTGCGGGTGATTGCTCCCTGGAGGGAGTGGGACATCAGCTCGCGCGAAGACGCGTTCGCGTACGCGGAAAAGCGCGGGATTTCGCTGGAGGGGGTCGACGAGGAGAAGCTCTACTCGCGCGACGAGAACCTGTGGCACATAAGCCACGAGGGCGGTCCCCTCGAGGATCCCGCGAACGCTCCCGGGGACGATGTGTTCCTGTGGACGCGCGATCCAGCCCTCGCGCCCGATGTCGCGCTCGAGCTGGAGGTGGGGTTCGAGCAGGGTGTCCCGGTGACGATCGACGGAGAGGCGCTCTCGCCCCTCGCGCTGCTCGAGACCCTGAACGCGGTCGGATCGGAGCACGGTGTGGGCCGCGCCGACGTGATCGAGGATCGCGTGGTCGGGATCAAGTCTCGCGGCGTTTACGAGACGCCCGGTGGCACGATCCTTCTCACCGCGATCCAGGAACTCGAGCAGCTGGTACTTTCCAGGCGGTGCCTGGGGCTCAAGGACCAGCTTGCGCCGCGCTACGCCGACCTTGTCTACGAGGGGCGCTGGTGGACGCCCGAGCGGGAGGCGCTGGACGCGATGGTCGATTCGCTGATGAGAAACGTCACCGGGACGGTGCGCCTGCGGCTGTTCAAGGGGCAGGCGACCGTGCTGTCTCGCAGCGCGCCCGCATCCCTTTACGACCTCGATCTCGCGTCCTTCGGGGCGAGCGAAGGCTACGCCCACAGCGACTCGTCGGGCTTCGTGAAGCTCTTCAGCCTGCCTCAGCGCGCCGTTGCCGCCCAGGGGGCCGCGGCCGCGAATGCCGCCGTCGTGCCGGCTTCGGATACGCCCGCCTCTCGACCGGTCGCGCGCAACGGCAGGCAGTCTCGCGCCGGCGATCTGGTCCACGCGAGGCGCGGCTGACCGGCTGCCGCTGTCGTGGACGGATCGGGCCACGCGCTCTGGGGAGCGCGGTTCGAGGACGGGCTGTCGCCCGAAATGGAGGCGCTAAACCGCTCGCTCGACGTGGATTGGCGCCTTTGGCCTCACGATGTCCGGGGAAGCCGGGCATGGGCGCGGGGCCTGGAGCGGGCGGGGCTGATCTCTTCCGCCGAGGCCGCCGAGATCGATCGCGGCCTGGTTGAGGTCGCGCGAGACCTGGCGGCGGCCGGCGGCCCGTCCCTATTCGCCGACGAGGACATCCACACGGTTGTCGAACGCCTCCTGACCGAGAAGGTGGGGCAGGTCGGCGGCAAGCTCCACACGGGCCGATCCCGAAACGACCAGGTCGCCACCGACTTCAGGCTGTGGGGGAGGGAGGCGATCGATCTCCTGCGCGGGAACCTGTCCTCGCTGATCGCGACGATTGCGGACAGGGCGAAAGAGCACGCGGGCATCGTGATGCCGGGCTACACCCACATGCAGCTGGCCCAACCGGTCCCGGCCGGCCACTGGCTGCTGTCGAGGGCGTGGCCGCTGCTTCGAGACATGGAGCACCTGGGTGCAGTGCGCAGGGAGTGCGACGTCCTTCCGCTGGGCTCCGGAGCCATCGCCGGATGTCCCTTCGATGTCGATCGCGGTGCGCTGGCGGCCGACCTGGGCTTCGGCCGCGTTTCCGAGAACTCCATGGACGGCGTCTCGGATCGCGATTGGGCGGTCCGACTGCTCTTCGGAGCGGCCATGACGGGCGTCCACCTGTCCCAGCTGGCCGAAGATCTCGTTCTGTTTTCCAGCAGTGAATTCGGGTATGTGCGGCTTGGCGACGCCTTCACCACGGGGTCGTCGCTGATGCCGCAGAAGCGGAACCCGGACGTGGCCGAGCTGACGCGGGGCAAATCGGGACGGCTGGTCGGGAATCTGACGGGCACCCTCACCATGCTGAAGGGCCTGCCGACCGGATACAATCGGGACCTGCAGGAGGACAAGGAGGCCGTCTTCGATTCGGTGGACACGCTGGCCGTCGTGTTGCCGGCGATCGAAGGGGCGGTGGCCGGCATGGCGCTGCAACCGCTGCGGATGGGTCGGGCACTGCGCGCCGAGCTCCATGCCACCGACCTCGCCGACTACCTCGTGCGGCGCGGCGTGCCCTTCCGGGAGGCGCATCACATGGTGGGCGAGCTGGTGCGGGTTGCCGAGAGCGCGGACAAGGGGCTGGGAGACCTGACCCTCGAGGAGATGACCGCGGTTGCCCCCACCTTTGGCGAGGATGTCTTCGCTGTCTTCGATCCGGTCGCCTCGGTCGAGTCGCGCGCGGTGCGCGGAGGCACGTCCGAGGCCGCGCTGCAGGCCCAGCTGGAAGCGCTGGAGACGGCCCTGGCGCGGGCCTGACCGATCTCGCGGCCCGACGCTACAGCGACCTTCCCGCCGCCTCCGCGAAAACCCCCAGGCCGTCCATCAGCTCGTCGAACTCCGCGAAGGTCAGGGACTGATCTCCGTCGGACACGGCCGTCTCCGGGTCGGGGTGCACCTCCACGATGAGTCCATCGGCACCGGCCGCGAGGGCCGCGTAACTCAGCGGGCCGACCAGATCGCGGCGCCCGCCCGCGTGCGACGGATCGGCGATGACGGGGAGGTGCGTCTCCAGCTTCAGCCACGGGATGGCGGCCAGGTCGAAGGTATTCCGCGTCTCGGTCCCGAAGGTCCGGATTCCCCTTTCGCACAGCACGACCTGCATGTTGCCCCGGCTCATGATGTACTCCGCCGCCAGCAACAGGTCCTTCAGCGTCGCCGACATGCCTCGCTTCAACAGCACCGGGCGCTGCAATTCCCCCACCTCGCGCAGGAGCGAGAAGTTCTGCATGTTGCGCGCCCCGATCTGCAGCATATCGGCGTATGCGGCCACCAGCTCCGCGTCGCGGGGATCCAGCACTTCCGTGACGACCGGGAGCCCGGTCTCGCTTCTGACCTCCGCGAGTATGCGCAGACCCTCCTCCTTGAGTCCGTCAAAGGAATAGGGGGAGGTGCGAGGCTTGAACGCGCCCCCGCGCAGGAGCGAGGCTCCCGACCCGGCGACGGCGCGGCCCGTCTCCGCCATCATCGTGGCCCCTTCGACCGAGCAGGGGCCCGCCGCGACCAGGCATTTCGGTCCCCCGAAGCTGTGGTCGCCCACCCGCACCGCCGTGGAGGGGTCGGCGGAAAAGCCCCGGGCCGCGAGCTTGTACGGACGCATGACCGCATGCACCGACTGTACGCCTGGAATCGACAGCAGCGACACGTTGGCCAGCCGGGCCTCGTCACCGATGCAGCCGATAATCGTACGGCTCTCTCCGATCGATATGTGGGTGCGAAGTCCGACGGCTTCGACACGCTCGCGGATGTAATCGATCTGATCCGCGGTGATGCCCTTCCTGGCGACAATGATCACGGTGAGGGTTCCTGGGGCTGCGATTCACGGGGAATTGACGGGAGCGGAAACAAATGAAGTATAGCACTCCTGCCCGGTTCGTCCGGAACCGCTCGCCCGGTCGATCTGGAACCGGTTGGCGGCATGGCGTAGATTTGGGTCTCGCCAATCCCCGCAACCCGGTCATCCGGTGAGCCCTTGAGTCCGTCAACCGTCGACCCGCCCACCATCCAGGAACTCAAGAGCATGGCGGGGCGCGACGCGGCCGGCAGCGTCGTGTCGGGCATGCGGGTGGGGCTTGGGACCGGCTCGACCGTCGCCCACTTTCTCTTGCATCTCGGTGACCGGATCGCATCCGGTGAGCTTTCCGACGTGGTCGGGGTCCCGACCTCCATCCGCACGGAAGAAAAAGCCCTCGAACTGGGCATTCCTCTGGGGACGCTCGGCGGGCTTGGAGCACTCGACCTCACGGTCGACGGTGCCGACGAAGTGGATCCCCGGCTGAATCTCATCAAGGGGCTCGGCGGGGCGCTGCTCAGGGAAAAAATGGTGGCGCAGGCGTCGCGGCGAATGCTGGCGATCGTGGACGACACGAAGCTGGTCGAGCGGCTCGGCGAACGCGCGCCTCTGCCGGTGGAGGTCGTCCCGTTCGAGTTTGCGAGTCATCTGCCGTGGCTGGAGCGCCTGGGGGCCGAACCCGTGCTCCGCCGGAACGGGGACGGGAGCAGATACCTGACCGACAACGGCAACTTCGTGATTGATTGTCACTTCGCGGGTGGAATCGCGGATCCGGGCGCGGTCGACGAGTCCCTGGGGCGGCGGGCGGGTGTGGTCGAATCGGGACTGTTCCTGGAGATGGCCGACGAGGTTGTCGTGGCGGGGAAGACGGGCGTGTATCGCATGACCGGGGTGGCCTCGTGGTGATGCGAATCGCCCCGTCCATTCTGGCCTGCCGCTTCGCCGAGCTGGGCAGGGAGGTGCGCGCGGTCGACGAAGCCGGCGCAGAGTGGATTCATGTCGACGTCATGGATGGGCATTTCGTGCCGAACATCACGGTCGGCCCCCTCATCGCCGACGCGGTGCGGCAGGTAACCTCGCGCACCGTGGACGTGCACCTGATGATCCAGGACCCCGATCGATACGTCGCGGATTTCGCCGAGGCGGGCGCCGACGTGATCACCGTGCACGCCGAGGCCGCGGTGCACCTGCAGCGCACGCTCGCACGGATCCGGGGCTTGGGGAAGAGGGCGGGAGTGGCGCTGAACCCGGCCACGCCGTTGGCCGCGGTCGAGGAAGTGCTTGATGACATCGACCTGCTCCTGATCATGACCGTCAACCCCGGGTTTGGAGGACAGGCTTTCATCCCCGGGTCGCTCGACAAGGTCGCGCGGGCGAGGAGAATGATCGAGGAGCGGCGCCCGGGCGAGGTGGACATCGAGGTGGACGGTGGCGTGACCGCCGCGACGGCGCCCGCGCTCGTCCGGGCCGGGGCGACGGTGCTGGTGGCCGGGTCCGCAGTCTTCGGGCACGCCGGCGGCCCGGGCGCGGGAGTGGACGCGATTCGCGCGGCGACACGGGACGTCACCTGGCGGCCGGACGGCACCTGAGGACCGACATGGCGAAACTTGTGCACGAGATGGAGTTGCCGTTTCCGGTCGAGCGCGTCTGGGACTGGCATATGCGGCCCGGGGCGCTCGAACGTCTGATGCCGCCCTGGGAGGACGCGCGGGTGGTGGGCCGTGAAGGCGGCATCCACGACGGCGGCCTCGTGCATGTGAGGGTGCGGCGCGGTCCGGTCAAGCTGGACTTCCGGGCAAGGCATACCGCCTACGAGGAGGGCAGACTCTTCCAGGACGAGCAGGAATCGGGCCCGATGGGCTCCTGGGTGCATCGTCACGAGTTCGAACCGCGTGGCGACGATGCCACCGTGCTTCGCGACCGGATCACGTACGACCCGCCGCTCGGTCCCGCGACCGCCGCGCTGGCGGGCTCGACCATCGAGAGCGAGCTGAAACGCCTCTTCCGGTTTCGCAACCAGCGTCTCGTCCAGGACCTCGGGCGGCACGCCGCGCACGCGGGGCCTCCCCTCAGGGTCGCCGTCACGGGAGCGGGCGGCTTCGTCGGCAGCGCACTGCGCAATTTTCTGACCACCGGCGGCCACGAGGTCCTGGCGATCGTCCGCCGGAAGCCCCGCCGGGACCGGGGCGAGATCTACTGGGATCCGATGGAGGGCCGGATTGAGGGCGACCGCCTCGAAGGTCTGGATGCCGTGGTGCACCTCGCGGGCGAGAGCCTTTCGAAGGGCAGATGGACTCCCGCCAAGAAAAAGGCGATCTGGCAGAGCCGTGTGGTCGGGACGCGTGTGCTGGCCGGCGCGCTCAACCGCCTGCGCAAGCCGCCCCGCGTGCTGGTGTCCTCTTCCGCAGTCGGTGTCTACGGGAATCGGGGCAGCGAGCGGCTGGTCGAGACCAGCAGACCGGGCAAGGGGTTCCTGGCCGATCTGTGCAGGGAGTGGGAGAAGGAGGCGCGCCTCGCGGAACGTTCCGGGATCCGCGTGGTTCTGCTCCGGACCGGACTCGTGCTGAGTCCCGCGGGCGGCGCTCTGGGCACGATGCTGCTGCCCTTCAAGGTCGGGATCGGCGGGCGTCTGGGCAGCGGACGACAATACGTCAGCTGGATCGACCACGACGACCTCGTCGGGCTCATCTACCATGCGATCATCACGTCCTCGCTGCGCGGGCCAGTCAACGGAACCGCCCCCCATCCCGTTCCCAACGCCACGTTCACCACCATCCTCGGCCGCACACTCCGCCGCCCCACGCTGCTTCCGATACCCTCGCTGGCGGTTCGCGGCATGTTCGGCGAGATGGGGAAGACCCTGCTGCTGGAGGGCGCCCGCGTGTTGCCGGAGGCCGCCGCCCGAAGCGGTTTTCGCTTCGATTTCGAGGGATTGGGCGAGTCGCTGGCCTTTCAGCTCGGACGGGCCGCCCCCGACTACCGGTAGCCCATGACGAACGGCACGGAAACGGACCGTGACAGCCTGGCGCACGACGACCTCGCTGCAGACCCCATCGAGCAGTTCGCGCGCTGGTTCGCCGAAGCGGAGGCGGATCCGCGGATCGTGTTTGCCGAGGCCGTCTGCCTGTCCACCCTGGGGCCGGACGACACGCCGGAGGGGCGCATGGTGCTGCTCAAGGGGTTCGACGAGCGCGGGTTCGTATTCTACACCAACCTGCAATCGGACAAGGGGCGGTCACTGGCCTCCCATCCGCGCGCGGGGATGACCTTCTACTGGCAGCCGCTCGGGCGCCAGGTACGGGTTCGCGGCCAGGTCCAGCCCGTGTCGCCGGAAGAGGCGGACGCCTATTTCGGCGGGCGTCCGCGTGGCAGCCGGATTGGTGCATGGGCCTCGGACCAGAGCCGTGAACTCGAGAGCCGCGCCGCGCTGGAGGCCCGTGTGGCGAGGCTGGAAGACCGCTATGCCGGCCGGGACGTCCCCAGGCCCCCGCACTGGTCCGGCTTCCGTATCGCCCCCGACCGGATCGAGTTCTGGCAGGAAGGTCGGGCGAGGCTCCACGACCGCTTCGCCTACAGCAGGGACGGCCCGAACGCCTGGGTGCGCCGGCGCCTCCATCCCTGAGTCGGCCCGGGTCGGCCACGATGCGGACTCGCCCCCCCGAATCCGCCCCCGGACCCGCTCCCCGCTTCACCAATCGGCCCGGCGCGCCCCTGCCGATTCAGACCGCGAGCGCCGTCTCGCCCAGCACGGTGTCCAGCGTGGCGATCAGAAGCTCGGCCTCGGCCTCGCCGAAGACGAGCGGGGGCTTGAACTTGAGCACGTTGTGGGCGGGACCGTCCACGCTCAGGAAGACCCCGAGGTCCCGAGCGCGGTTCGCGATGTAGGTGCAGGCTTCCGGGAAGGGATCGCGCGTCGTCGGGTCACGGACGAATTCCATGCCCAGGAAGAGCCCGCGGCCGCGCACATCGCCGACGATCGGGTGGCGGCTCGCCAGTTCCGCCAGGCGCCGCAGGAGGAGGCCGCCGACCTCACGCGCGTGTTCCCGGAGCCCCCGCACACGGATCTCGGCCAGGACGGCCCGGGCCGCCGCACACGAAACCGGGTTGCCGCCGAAGGTGCTGAAGTACTCCATCCCGTTGGCGAATGAATCGGCGATCTCGCGCGTGGTGACCACGGCGGCCACGGGGTGGCCGTTCCCCATGGGCTTGCCCAGCGTGACCATGTCCGGCACGACGCCCTGCAGCTCGAAGGCCCAGAATGCGTCTCCGACCCGGCCGAAGCCGACCTGCACCTCATCGGCGACGCAAACGCCGCCGGCGCGCCGTACATGGTCGAAGGCCGCCGCGAGGTAGCCCGGCGGGGGCTCGATCTGGCCGCCGCAGCTCAGGATCGGCTCGGCGAAGAACGCCGCGACGCCGGGGCCGCCGTCCTCGCGGGCCAGCCGGGCGGCGGCATCCGCCACGTCCTCTGCGTAGAGCGTGCCCAGGGACGAACCCGCCACGCTTCCGCGAGAGCCGCCATGGTCGGCCTCGGCGCCGGGACCGCCGCCGGGAGGTGCGCAATCGTCCCGTCCTGCCCGGAACCGCCCGCGATAGGTGTCCGGCATGGAGGCGACCGCCACCCGGTCGCCCGGGCCGGCTCCGCCAGGTCCCGCGAACTTGTAGTGGCTGATCTCCACCAGAGCGCCGGTGTTGCCGTGATAGCCGCCTTCCAGGCAGACCACGCCGTCGTTGCCGGTGTGGCACCGTGCCATCCGCAGGGCGAGTTCGTTGGCCTCGCTCCCCGAGCAGACGAGGAAGACCACCTCGAGCGGTGAAGGGAAGTGCGCCGCCAGCTCTTCGGCGAGCGCGACGATCTGGGTGTGCAGGTAGCGGGTGTTGGTGTTGAGCACCCTCGAATGCCGGGCGATCGCTTCCGCGACGCGGCGGTTGCCGTGGCCGACATGGGGCACGTTGTTGACCGTGTCCAGGTAGCGCCTGCCGGTGTCGTCGTAGAGCCAGGCGCCGTGGCCGCGCACGATGTGCACGGGCCGGGCGTAGGACAGACTGAGGGACGAACCGAGAACCGTCTTGCGCTTGGCGGCCAGATCGGCAGATCGCAAGACGGGATCGGGCACGGAGAGAGGGAATGCGGTGGTTGAGGGCAAGCCCGCGAGCGGCGTGGGGTCCGGCAGGATGCACTCCCAGACCGGGCGGAGGCGCTGCAGGGCGACGCCTGGGAAGTCGCCGAGGGAGGGGGAGCCCGCGCCCTCGTCGTACAGGGGGTCCAGGGCGATGACCTGGAAGTGCAGGTGGGGTGGCCAGCCCCCGTTGACGGATGCGTCACCCAGCCAGCCGATAACCTGGCCGGCCTCGACCGCCGCGCCGGGCGTGAGGTGTTCCAGGGTGGCCCGGTCGAGGTGGCCGTACAGGGTATGGAAGCCGGGCCCCTCGCCGGTTTCGTGCCTCAGGATCACGGTGGGGCCGTAGTCCCGTGGCCGGGCGTTGTCGGCTACGGACGTCACGGTCCCGGCGAGGGGCGCCTGTATGGGGGTGCCCGTCGGCGCGAAGAGGTCCAGGCCGAGGTGGATCGTGCGCGACTCCGGCCCGTGATCTCCGCTGACCGCGAACGCCGGATCGTCGTACACGATCCTCGCTTCCCCGTAGCGGCCCACTCCCACCGTCGCCCCGGCCGCGGCGATCGTGTCCTCGACCCAGGCGTCGAGTACGCCATCGGCCGCGAGCGCATCCTGGTGGGGAAGCTCCAGGCTCTCGACCGACAGGTCGATCAGCCGGGGGCGCTCCAGCAGTTCGGGGGGCATGACCGGTGCGCGGGGCTGGGCACGTTCCATGCAGGCCAACACGGGCTCCAGGCGGGGGTTCGGAACCAGCGCGCACGCCTCGCGTATCCTGAATTCGGCCACGCGCCAGTCGGCTTCCGCGAGCTGCCCCAGTAGCCTCCATGCCGGCTTCTGGCTCACGGCGAGGTATTCGTTGTCCGGCTGTTCACGCATCTGCCTGGCCTGGACGCTCACCGAGAGACAGAGGCGAAGCGCCACCATGGGGATGATCGCCCGGCACTCCGTCTCCTCGAGCGGAGCGACCCCGGCGTAGCCGCGCGCGATCGCGCACGCCGCGGCCACCGGATCCTGCAGATCCATCATCGCGTAGGCCGCGGCGACGGCCACCTCTGCCGCCCGCCATCCGCGCGCCGCGTCACCGAAGTCGATCAGTCCCGACAGGCGCGTCCCATCGAGCGACGGCGACCCCATCACGTTGTAGTCGTTGGCGTCGTTGTGGATCACGGAGCGGGGAAGCGTGTCGAGCACCGGCTCCAGGAGCCCGGTGGCGCGGGCCAGGCTTCCCTTCACCAGTTCGCGCCCGTCCTCCAGAAGGTGCAGGTGCGACGCGATCGTCCCGGCCGCCGACTCCATCCTCCACTCGAAGTCGCGGGAAAGCTCCGGATGGTCGAATCCGGACAGGGCCAGATCCAGTTCGGCCAGAAAAGCACCAAGTTCCTCCAGCGCAGCCAGCGAGCGCGGGCGCACATCCGCGAATGGACGGCCGGCAACGTAGGTGAGCGCGCAGGCGAGGTGCGGCGTCCCTTCGAAGTCGGCAATCGTCACGACCGCCTGACGTCCGCCGCGGGCCGTGGATCGGACAAGCCGCGGGATTGCGGCGGGCAGCGACGCTCCGTCCAGATGCATCAGGCACGCGGTCATCAGGTCGAAAACCGGCCGCCGCGACCGGGGGCTCAGCTTGAGGATGTAGTCGCCGTGCGCGCGCTGCGATCCGGTGACATCCGGCCCGGAGCCCGACAGCCGAAAATTGAGGTCGAATTCTCCCGGCAGCGCACTGGCCTCCGCGTCGATTCCGAAGTACTCCCGGGCGATGGCGGCCGCCCTCCGTGTCCGTCGGTTCAAATCCACCCTTCTCGCCTGAGCCGTATGCGCAGTGCTGACGACGGCCAGACTAGCCCGCGCCCGGATCATCGTCAACGGCTCTGCCCCGGCCCCGGACGGGACCGCGGCGCCCGCTCCACGGGTCTCCCCAGGGGTTCCGATTCCCGATGTACACAGAAGGGTACACGGCCCGGCGTTCACGCCTTGCCGAGGCGCGCCCGCCTTCGCTAGTGTCAAGGTGCGTGCTCGGCTGTCTGGAGCCCTGGATCCCCTGTGGAGCCCACTGAATGAGATCAACCGGAGTTCCGTTCCTGGCACTGGGTGCGCTCCTTGTCGCGATCGGACCGCACGGGGCCGCCGACGACTCCTGGTCCGTCGATTCGGCTGTTCCGCGCGCTGCGCGGCCTGCCGTCGTGCCGGCGGGAGGGGAAGCGAAAGCGTCGAACGAAACGGAAGTTGTCCAACGTGTGTGCGCCCGCTGCCACAACGACCGCCGCCGGGTCGGCAATCTCTCGCTGGACGGATTCATAGTGGAGGAAGCGGATCGCGACGCCGACACAGCCGAACGCATGGTGCGGAAGCTGCGCGCCGGGATGATGCCGCCCCCCGGAGCGCGGAGGCCTGCGGGCGACACGCTGACAGCACTGGCGGAGCGCCTGGAAGGCATTCTAGACGGCGCGGCGGCCCGGCGTGCCGACCCCGGAGAACGCACCTTTCAGCGGCTTAATCGGGCCGAGTACGAGCGGACGATCCAGGCCCTCCTCGGGCTTGCCGTGGACGCGGGAGACTGGCTGCCGCTCGACCAGATGAGCGCCAACTTCGACAACATCGCTGACGTGCAGGCGATGTCGCCGACCCTCGTCGAGTCCTACCTGAACGCCGCGTCCGATATCAGTCGCTGGGCGATCGGCGACCGGTCGGCGCCGGCGGTCGACCGTTCCTACAAGGTGTCGGAGTACACGTCGCAACATCCGTGGGATCATGTGGAGGGGACGCCCTACGGGACCCGCGGCGGCATCGTGGTGGAACACGTGTTTCCCGCCGACGGCGAATACGTCTTCGAGCTCGGCTTTTCTTCCGGAGCCAACTCGCGCTTCGAGGACATCGACATCTCGGTGGACGGTGAGCGTGTCGCGCTGCTTCATCACGCCCGTACCGGGGCCGGCGCCGATGGCCGTGGCGCAGCGCCGATCAGCACCGGCCGAGTCTTCGTGCGTGCCGGCCAGAGAAGCGTTTCGGCGGCTTTCATCCGTGGATTCGACGGCCCGTACGAGGACCTGATCCGGCCCCACGACTGGTCGATGGCGGGCGGCGGATCGGGTGGGGGCGGTATCACCACCCTCCCGCACGTGCGCGAACTGATCGTCGGGGGCCCGTACGACGTCACCGGCGTGTCGGACAATGCCACCCGCCGGCGCATCTTCGTGTGCCGTCCCACCTCGGCGGACGAAGAGCGGCCGTGCGCCCGCAGAATCATCGAGACGCTGGCGAGCCGGGCCTACCGCCGTCCGGCGACCACCGCGGATGTCGACGGCCTCATGGCCTTCTACGCGAACGGCGCGCAGGCGGGCGGCTTCGAGACCGGAATCCGGATGGCGCTCGAGGCGGTGCTGGCCAGTCCGCGGTTCGTATTCCGCACCGAGCGCGAGCCGGAGGGGGTGAAGCCGGGAGAGGTCTATCCCATCTCGAGCGTCGACCTCGCGTCGCGGCTTTCCTTCTTCCTGTGGGGATCCCCGCCGGACGGGACGCTCCTCGCGGCGGCGGCCGACGAGGGTCTTCACGACATCGAGGAACTCGAACGCCAGGCGCAGCGTCTGCTGGAGCACCCTCGCGCCCGCGCGCTCGGCGCCCGCTTCGCCAGCCAGTGGCTGCGGTTGCAGGACCTCCACGACGTCCACCCCGATCCCAACTTCTTCCCGAACTTCGACGAGGGACTGGCCGACGCGATGCGGCTGGAGACCGAGACATTCTTCAATCACCTCGTCGCGGAAAACCACAGCGTGCTGGACCTGTTCCGCGCCGACTACACCTTCGCAAACGAGCGCTTGGCCACGCATTACGGCTTCCCGCCAGTGGCCGGCGCCCAACTCCGCAAGGTTGCCTACCCCGACGACCGGCGCGTCGGCCTGCTGGGACACGGCAGTGTGCTGGTGCTCACGTCGCTGGCCAACCGCACCTCTCCGGTCCTGCGCGGCAAATGGGTGATGGAGGTGCTGCTGGGCACGCCGCCGCCTCCTCCTCCTCCCGGCATCCCGGATCTCGAAGAGACCGAGTCCTCGCGAGACGGACGCATGCTCACCACGCGCGAGCGCATGGAGATCCACCGCGAGAATCCGGCCTGCGCGTCGTGCCACCGCTTCATGGACCCGATCGGTCTCGCCCTCGACAATTTCGATGTGACCGGGAAGTGGCGGTCACTCGAGAACGGGATGCCGCTGGACACGCGCGGCGACTTCTACGACGGGACGCCGGTCCAGACCCCCGCCCAGCTTTCCGCCGCGCTCCTCAGGCGCCCGCTTCCGCTGGTGCGCACCTTCACAGAGAACCTGATGGCCTACGCGCTGGGCCGCCGGGTCGAGTACTACGACCAGCCCGCCGTGCGAGAGATCGTGCGCCGCGCCGAAGTCGAAGACTACACCGTCTCCTCCCTCGTCCTTGGCGTGGTGAAGAGCGATGCTTTCCGAATGAAGCGAGCCCCCCTTTCCGCCGCCGGGGAACCGGCTGCGGACGGGACGGGCCCGGCCCGCGACACGAGGTAAGGAGAACCGACGACGATGCACTTCATCACCGGCACCCACATCCCGCGCCGCACCTTCCTGCGGGGCCTCGGCGCGACCGCCGCGCTGCCGCTGCTCGACGCCATGATCCCCGCCGGGCGCCTCAGTGCCCACGTCCGCCCCGACGAGGGCCCGACCCGCCTCGTGTGCATCGAGGAGGTGCACGGCCTGGCCGGCTGCAACGAGTGGGGCGCGACCCGGCACCTCTACGCGCCGTCCACCACGGGCAAGGACTTCGAGATCCTCCCCGAGAGCGCACTCACTGCGCTGCGTCCCTTCCAGGACCGGCTCACGATCGTCAGCAACACCGACTGCCGCCAGGCCGAGGCGTTCACCACGCCCGAGATCGGCGGCGACCACTTCCGCTCCAGCGCGGTTTTCCTCACCCAGGCCCACCCGAAGCAGACCCAGGGCTCGGACATCTGGGTGGGCACCTCGCTCGACCAGATGTACGCGCAGCGCTTTGGCCAGGAGACGCCGCTGCCGTCCATGCAGTTCTGCATCGAGAACCTCGATCAGGCAGGGGGGTGCACGTACAACTACTCCTGCGCCTACACCGACACGATCAGCTGGGCGTCGCCCAACGAGCCGCTGCCCATGATCCGCGACCCGCGCGTCGCCTTCGACATGCTCTTCGGTGCCGGAGGCTCCCCCGAGGAACGAGCCGCGCGGCGTGCTTCGCGCAAGAGCATCCTCGACTGGATGGCCGGCGAGATCGCGGCGCTCAAGCGCGAGCTGGGCGCGACCGACCGACTGCGCATGGACCGCTACCTCGACAACGTGCGCGAGATCGAGCGGCGCATTGTGGCCATCGAGGCCCGCAATACCGGCGGCGAAGAGCGCGAGTTGCCCGAGGCGCCAGCGGGCGTGCCGGACTCGTTCACCGAGCACATGCGTCTCATGTTCGACCTGCAGGTGCTGGCGCTCGAGACCAACATGACCCGCGTCATCTCCTTCAAGACAGGCCGCGACGCCGACAACCGCGTCTTCCCCGAGAGCGGTTCCGACCGTCCCTTCCATCCCGCGTCGCACCATGGCGGGCGCGAGGAGGCGATCCTCGAATTCAACAGGATCTGCCAGTTCCGCGTGGGGCAGTTGCCCTATTTCCTCGAGAAGCTGCAGAACAGCATGGAGGGCGATGCCAGCCTCCTCGACAAGACCATGGTCATGTGGGGCTCGCCGATGGCCGACGCCAACCTGCACAACCACCGCCGCTGCCCGCTCATCCTGCTTGGAGGCGCCGACGGGCTGCTGGAGGGCAACCTGCACCTCGAGGCCCCCGACGCGACACCGATGGCCAACGCCATGCTGTGGGCTCTGAATGGAATAGGGATGGAGCTCGAGAGCTTCGGCGACAGCACGGGCGAATTCCCGCTCGTCTCGGCTTCTTCCGCGGCGACGCAGGGATGACCGCCATGGCGAACCGGCTCGGGCGCCGGGGCGGTGGCTTCCTCGGTGCCGCGGCGCTGATCGGCGCGCTCACCGCGGCCACCACCCCGTTTCCGGACTCTCCGGTTGCCGACGCGGCGATGACGGGCGACATAGCGACGGTCCGCGCCCTCCTTGCGGACGGCGCGGACGTCAACGCGGCCCAGGGCGATGGCATGACCGCACTGCACTGGGCGGCCGAGCGCGGCCACGCCGAACTGGCCGAGATGCTCCTCTACGCGGGCGCGGTCGTCGAGCCCGTAACACGGATCGGCGGCTACACGCCGCTGCACATCGCGGCGCGAACCGGGAGCGGGTCCGTCGCGCTCCTGCTCCTCGACGCCGGCGCGGACCCGGCCGCGACCGCATCCGGCACCGGCACCACGCCGCTTCACCTGGCCGCGGCCGCCGGCTCCGCCCCGCTGCTGACTGCGCTGATCGAGCGCGGTGCCGACCCGAACGCGCGCGAGGACGGGTGGGGCCAGACCCCGCTCATGTTCGCGGCCTCCGCGAACCGCGCCGATGCGATTCGCGCGCTGCTCGCCGCGGGCGCCGACCCTGACATCACGAGCAGGGTGGAGGACCTGCAGGTGCTGTCCGAGCTGGACCGGATCGCGGGCCGGCGCCGCACCGAAGCGGTCGAGGCGCTGACGGCCGGCAGGTCGCGGGCTCCGACCCCCGCCGAATTCCAGACGGCGGTCCGCGCATCCCGCACGGTCTACGACGAGGGGCTTCCCGAAGACGCCGAGGAGGAGGAGGAAGACGACTTCAGGCCGAGACGCATCGAGGCCAAGGGCGGTCTGACGGCTCTGCTGCACGCGGTGCGACAGGGGCACTTGGAAGCCGCCACGGCGCTCCTGGACGGGGGCGTGGACATCGACCTCGTCTCGGCGAGTGACGGTACCAGTCCGCTCCTGATGGCGACGATCAACGGCCAGTTCGACCTGGCGCTCGCCCTGATCGAACGGGGCGCCGACCCCGACATCGCCTCGACGCTGAACGGTGCGACCCCGCTCTGGGCGGCCATCAACGCCCACTGGCAACCCCGCACCCGCTACCCGCAGCCCCAGGAGATGGGGTTGCAGAAGGCGACCTACCTGGACGTCATGGAAGCGCTTCTCGAGGCGGGCGCGGATCCCGACGCGCGCCTCACGCTTCACCCCTGGTACATGGAGTACAGCGGTTGCGGAAACCGCAACTGCGGGCTCGTCGACACCCAGGGGGCCACGGCCTTCTGGCGCGCTGCCTACGCGACCGATGTCGCCGCGATGCGCCTGCTCGTCGGCCACGGCGCCGACCCCGGCATCCCGACCGTGGCTCCGCCCAGGCGCCGCCGTCTCTCGACCGACGAGTTCCTGAGGCAGCAGAACCGGACGCAGCTCGCGTCGGACTCCACCTACAGCGAACTGGACGACTCCGCCCGCGTGTCTCTGCTGGCATCGGTGCGCAATGATCTGCCCGAGCAACAGCAGGGTGATTTCCCCGACGACCTCCTCGCCGGCCTGGACGAAGAGGTGCGCCAGGATCTGGTGCGTGCCTCGGAAGTCGCCGACTCGTTGCGCGCGCTGGAGCCGGACGCGTCGGGGTTGCCGTCGGTGCCGGCCGGCGGTCCGGGCGTGTGGCCCATCCATGCCGCTTCGGGTGTGGGCTACGGAGAGGGCTTCGCGGGCAATGCCCACCGACACGCGCCGGGCGGCTGGCTCCCGGCCGTGCAGTACCTGGTGGAGGGACTCGGAGTCGACATCAACGCCCGCGACCACAACGGCTACAACGCGCTCCACCACGCGGCCGCGCGCGGCGACCACCCGCTGATCATCTACCTGGTGGAGCAGGGCGCCGACATTCGCGCCATCAGCCGCCGCGGCCAAACCGTGGCGGACCTGGCGAACGGCCCCGTGCAGCGGGTTTCGCCCCTGCCGGCCACGGTTGCGCTGCTGGAGAAGCTGGGGTCCTCGAACAGCCATCGGTGCCTCATCTGCTGAGGTGCGGGGGCGACGCGCCCCTCAGCTCACGGGCCGCCGCTCCGCGCCAATCGTGTACTCCGGCGGCTCGGTGCCCAGCAGGTGCCGAACGAAGTAGTCCCACCTGCGCCTCATCATGTAGGGCTCGCCGCTGAAGCCGTGCCCCCGGTTGGGAAGCATGATCAGGTCGAAATCCTTGTCGGCCGCGATCAGCGCGTCCACCACGAGCAGCGTGTTGTACAGGGGCACGTTCGTGTCCATGGTGCCGTGGGCCAGCAGCAGCTTGCCCTGCAGCTTCTCCGCCAGGAGCTGATTGGCCTGGTTGTCGTAGCTGGTGGTGCCGTCGGGGTACGTCTCCAGCAGCCCTTGCCACTTCTCGCCCCAGTCGTCCTCGTAGTTGCGGTTGTCATGATTGCCCGCCTGCGAGACGGCGACCCTGTAGAAGTCCGGATACCGCAGAATCCCTGCCGTGCTGGCGAAACCGCCGCCGGAGTGCCCCCATATCCCGACGCGGTCGACGTCCATCCAGGGGTGGCGGGCCGCGAGCTGCCGCACCATCCCCACCTGATCGGGCAGCCCGTTGTCCCCCATGTTGCCGTAGTACGCGTCGTGGAACGCCTTGGACCGCCCGGGCGTCCCCATCGCGTCGACCTCGACCACGATGAATCCCAGTTCGGCGATCGCCTGCTTGTCGCCCCGCGAAGCCCGGAACGAACGCGAGCCCACGCTCCCCGACTGCGGGCCCGGATACAGGTAATTGACGACCGGATACGAGCGCGCCGGCTCGAAGTCGGTGGGCTTGTACATGAGGCCGTGCAGATCCGTCTCCCCGTCCCGCGCCTTGACGGTGAAGGGTTCGGGCGGTTGCCAGCCTGAGGAGAGGAGGGCGGAGATGTCCGCGCGCTCCAGCTCGGCCACGACGCGTCCGTCCATGTCCCGGACGACCGTCACCGGAGGAATGACCGGGGTCGAATGGCTGTCGACGAAGTACGCGCCCGACGGCGACAGCGACACGGCGTGGTTGGCGCTGTCGGGGGTGAGCAGCGTCAGGCCGTTGCCGTCCATTCCGATCCGGTACAGGTACTGGAAGTAGGGGTCGCCCGGCTCGCGCCCCGTCCCCGTGAAGTAGAGCGTCCGCGCGTCCTCGTCCACGCGCAGCAGCTGGCGAACGTTCCAGTCGCCGGAGGTGATGCGGCCGAGCAGTTCGCCGGTGGTCAGATCGTAGCGGTACAGGTGCCCCCAGTTGTGACGCTTGGAGAACCAGATGACCTCGTTCGACGCCTTCAGCACGCGCCAGTTCACCGTGCCCGAGCCCGACTCGAAGAAGTTCTCTTCCATCTCTTCAAGCACGTCGCGCACTTCGCCGGTGTGCGGGTCGGCCACGCGGAGCTGCGCGTGCTTGTGGTCGCGCGAGTTGGACAGGAAGGCGAGCTGCGACCCGTCGGCGCTCCACTCCACGTCGAGGAACACGCCGCCGGGGCCGGCCACGTGGTCGGTGATGGAGGAGCGGTGCGGGTCGGGCGGCATGGCCAGGCGCACCACGCGGTGGGGCTGGCCGGCCGCCGGTTCGCCCACGTGGATCACGACCCGGCTGATGCGGAAGATGAGGCTGTCGCCCGGAAGCGGGTACTTCCACGACTCGAGCTCGGGGTGGCCGACGTTGGTGGTGGCCATGTGCATCATGCCCACGCCGCGCGCGTCGTGCTGGAAGGTGGCGATCATGTCCGAGCCGGGCGACCAGAGCAGCACGGGGGAGTCGCGCTTGACCCAGCCCGCGTTGTTGGTCGCGTAGCCGTAGTCCTCGACCCCGTCGGTGGTGAGCGCCGTCTCGGCGCCCGTTTCCAGGTCGTGCAGCCAGAGGTTGTGGTCGCGGATGAACGCGGCCTTCGTGCCGTCGGGGGAGGTGATCGCGTTCGGGCCGGGCTCCGGTGCGGGCGGGGCCGGGGAGCAGGTGTAGGCGTCAAGGTCGCAGCGGACGCGCAGGCCGCCGGCGCGCACGGTGAGGGCGTCGCCGGAGGGGCTCGGCTCGAAGGTGCGGAAGGGGAGTTCCAGGGGCGCGTAGGCGGTGTCGGTGGCCGCGCCCAGGGCGGAAGCCAGGCGATCGTGGTCGAAAGCGCGGGCGCGGGTGCCCGCGGCGGGATCGACAAGGATGAACTCGGCGCCGCCGGGTGTGGTGTTGCGGTACCAGAAACGCTCGCCGGGCAGCCAGTTGGGCCGAACGGACGCGCCGAGGACGAGCGGTGCGGTGTTCCCGGCGAGCAGGGACTCGGCGCGCGCGTAATCGTCCGCCGTGACGGTGGCGGGGGGCTGCTGGGCGGGGAGGGGGGCGGGCGGGATCAGGGACGCCAAAGCGACCGCGAGCGCCGGCAGAACGGGAAGACGATATCTCATGGTCGGCTCGTGGGAAGGGATGCGCAGGGGCCGGTGAACGGTACTCCGACGGGCGGCGGCCGGGCAATCCCGGCCATCGACAATTGATCCGGATCACGTGGTTGATCTATCTTGACCGGCATGAGCGACCACAGCGTTCACGATCCCTCAGCGACACACACTGCTCTCCGCCTCCGCACCGCCGCCGTGCACGCCGGCGAGTCCCCCGATCCGGCGACCGGCGCCTCCGCGCCCAACCTGGTCATGTCGTCCACGTTTGTGGCGCGCGACGCCATCGGCTTCTCGGCGCACGATCTCGACGACGACTCCGGGTTCCTCTACACGCGCTGGTCGAATCCCACCGTGGCGCAGCTCGAAGCCAAGCTGTGTGCACTGGAGGGCGCCGAGGCCTGTCTCTGCTTCGGTTCGGGGATGGCGGCCGCGACGGGGATCCTGCTGTCGCTCCTGAGCGCGGGCGACCACGTCGTCATGTCCGACACCAACTACGCGGGCGTGGCCGAACTCGGGCGCGACACGCTGCCGCGACTGGGCATCGAGGTCTCCCTGGCGGATACTTCCGATGCCCGCAACGTGGAGGCGGCGATTCGGCCGGAAACCAGGCTGATCTGGCTGGAGACCCCGGCCAACCCGATCGTGCGGCTCACGGACCTCGAAGCGATGGCGGCCATCGCGGCGTCGCACGCGCGCGCGCAGGTGGTGGTCGATTCCACCTTTGCCACGCCCGTGGCGACCCGTCCGCTCGAGCTGGGTGCCCACTACGTCCTGCACTCGCTCACCAAGTACGTCGGCGGTCACGGCGACGCCATGGGGGGAGCGGTGCTGGGGTCCAGGGAGGACATCGGTGCGCTGCGTCTCGAGGCCGCGATCCACTACGGGGGCGTGCTGTCGCCCTTCAACGCGTGGCTGATCATGCGCGGCGCCGCCACCCTGCCCATTCGCATGAAGGCTCACGAGTCCAACGCGCTGGCGGTCGCCCGCTTTCTCGAAGACCATCCCCGGGTGACGCGCGTCATCTATCCCGGCCTCCCCTCCCACCCCCAGCATGACCTGGCGCGACGCCAGATGGACAACTGCTCCGGCATGCTGACATTCCGGCTGGACGGCGGCGCGGCGGTTGCGGAGCGCATGGCCCGCGAGCTTGAGGTCATTCACTACGCCGTGTCGCTGGGCCACCATCGCAGCCTGGTCTTCTGGCTGGACACCCCCGGCCTCATGGAGTCGTCCTTCCGGCTTCGGGGAAGGCAGCTGGAGAGCTACCGCGAGTATGCGGGCGACGGGATCTTTCGGATGTCCGTGGGCCTGGAGGACCCCGCCGATATCTGCGAAGACCTCGCGCGGGTCCTGGGCTGACAGCCCGTGGACAAAATCCCCCGGCATTCGACCGGCGATGCATCCGGGCCGGGCGCTCGGCTTCACCTCTTCACGCTGTAAAGCAAAATTTACATAATGTCATGTTTACTATACATTTTGTCTTGTCGGGGCCGTACTCTGCCATTAGGGACAGCCCCGCCATGATGCTGCTCCGCGCAAGCCTTCTCTGCGGGCTCGCCGGCCTGTCAAACGGTGGCGGCCGCGGGTTGGCGGCTCAGACGGTTATTGACCTGTCGGATGTCGAGGTCTGCGACGAGTGCCGACTGCCCCTGGAGGAGGTTATCAGGCTCGGGGCCGGCGATGGTTCGGGCATGATCGAGGAGGACTGGACGCGGGCCGCATGGCACGGGGACCTCGGATATCTGGTCTTTGCGGGGCCGAACCTCAGGCTTTTTGGTTCTGACGGCAGCTTCGTCAAGGTGATTGGCCGCGAAGGCGAGGGACCCGGGGAATTCCGCTGGATCAGCGATGTGCAGGTCGTGCAGACCCGGATCGCGGCGCTCGACTTCCGTGGCCGTGCCTGGTCCATCTTCGATGCCGACGGGTCGTTTGTGAGGCGCACGAGCTACCAGGGAGACCTGGGCCGGGGCCGCTTTACGGTGGCAGGCGGGGATACGGTAGTGCTGGCTGCTTGGGAGAGGAGGGATCACGACGCTGTCGGGCTTCCCCTGCACCTGAGGACTCTCGCCCCCGAATCTCCGGTCCAGCACTTCGGGTCGGAATCGGCGGAGTACCTTCCGGACGAACCTTTTGGGGACTTGGTGATCCTGAGCACGCGCAGCCGTCCGGGGACCGTGTGGTGGGGCAGGGTTGCGCGGTCGCACCTGGAAGAGTGGACCCTGGATGGACGGCACCTGACGTCGGTGGTCGGCGAACTCCCGTGGTTCCCTCAGGATGTTCCGCCCTACATGACCATTCCAATGGCCACCTACATACGCCTGGGCTACTTTGGCCTGGACGCGCACGGTCGGCTTTGGACCCTGATCGAAGTGCCGGACCCGAATTGGCGGGACATCGAAGTGGAAAGGGACCAGCTCGGCTGGCTGGTCCCCGTGGGCGAATATGTTCGCGACGACCAATGGCGAGACGCCAGGCTGGACGTCATCGACCTCGTTGGCGGGCGGCACCTCGGGCAATACCGCTGGGACAGCGTGTACCCGTCGCTTATGGTGCTCGACGACGACCTTGCGGTCAGCGCGATCGAATTCGACGAGGCGATGGTGCCGCGGCTGGTAATCTACAAGCTGGGACCGACGGGTTAGCGGGCGCCTGCCGGCCACGGCGGGCCTGTTCGCCGACCGAAGTCAACCCCATACTTTCAGTCTGCCGACCAAGCCGGCGTTCGCGCACGCAAGCATGTGAAAGGACTCACAAGTGATGACCTACCACCGCCACCGACTTCCCACCGCAGCGGCATTGTGCCTTGCAGTCGCCTCTTCCCTGACATCCGCGCTCATCGCCGCCCCACCCGCCGCCGCACAGCAGTTCGGGGGTGTGGCCGCCGTGGCGGACGGCCAGGTGCTCGTCGGCGAGCCCGGCAACCAGACCCTGCCCGGGATCGTGTATGTGTACTCCCGCACGGGCAGCGACTGGGTCGAAGCGGGGCGGCTGACCGTTTCGGCCATCGATGCGCCACCCGACGGATTCGGCCGCTCCCTTGACGCGGACGGCTCCGTGGCCGTCATCGGTGCCCCGGGATGGGACGGTGGACGCGGCGCGGCGATGATCTACCGACGCAGCGGCGAAGGCGAATGGACGGAAGTCGCGCGTCTCTCGCCGGACGGACTCGGCGACGACGCACGCTTCGGGTCGGCGGTGGCCGTCGACGGGGCGTTGGTCCTCGTCGCGGCGGCCGGAGCGAACGACGGCGCCGGCGCGGTCTACGTGTTCGCCGAGCGCATGGACGACTGGGCGCGAACAGCCGAGGTCAGGCCTCCGGACGGGTCCGGGCAGGGATTCGGAACCGGGCTGGCGTTCGATGGCGGTGCCGTGCTGGTGACCACCGCGGCGAGCCGCGATGCGCCCACCGAAGTCTACGGATTCCGTGTGGACGCGCTCTCGGGGATGGCGGGGTCCGCCGGAAGGCTCGATTCCGATACGGATCTCGGCGAGCGAAACGGCTTCGGAGCCGCGGTGGCGGTACGCGGTTCGGTCGGCCTGGTGGGCGCGCCCGGTGCCGCGGGCGGTGCAGGGGCCGTGGTCACTTTCGGCCTCGACGAAGAAACCGGTGCGTGGGCGGCGGATGGAGTGTTGCGGGCGTTCTACAGCTCCGGCCGGGACCAGTTCGGGTCCGCGCTCGGCTTCGATGGCGACCAGCTGTGGGTTGGCGCTCCCGGGGCGAATGCCAGGAAGGGAGCGGTATACCGCTTCGACCGCGACGGGGGGTCGGGCTGGGGCGGGGCGACCCGTTCCGCGCGGGACGACCTGGCCGACAACGCCTCTTTGGGCAGCTCGGTGGCCGTTGGCGGTGACATTGCGGTGGTCGGCGCCGGCGGCATCGACAGCCGGGCCGGCGGGGCGGTCCTCATGGCGCGCGGGGCCGATGGGATGTGGGCGGGGGGAGAGCTGATGATCGGCGATCATCGCGGCCTGCCCGCCATCGTCGGGCTGGAGGACGAGATCCCCTGCATGGAGGGAGACGCTGGGGGCTACGAATGCGACAACGTCAACATCATCTCCTTCCTCCCGATCAAGGAGATGGCCGGCGGACGCGGGGCGAGGCTGAACGACCTGTGGGGCTGGACCGATCCGGAAACCGGGCGCGAGATCGCGATCGTGGGGCGCACCGACGGCACGGCATTCGTCGACCTCACCGATCCCTACAACCCCGTCATGCTGGGCGACCTCCCCAAGACGCCGGGGTCCCGCAGCAGCGTATGGCGCGACATGAAGGTCCACCGGGACCACACCTATATCGTGGCCGACGGCGCGGGTCAGCACGGCGTCCAGGTGTTCGACCTGCGCCGTCTGCGCGACGTGGGTGGCGAACCGGTGACCTTCGAGCCCGACTTCCTGTACGAGGGTATCGCGAGCGCCCACAACATCGTGCTCAACGAGGCGACCGGATTCGCCTACGTGGTGGGGAGCAGCGGGGGCGGCGAGACCTGCGGCGGCGGCCTGCACATGCTGGACCTGAGCGAGCCCTCGGAGCCCGCCTTCGCGGGGTGCTTCTTCGACGGTCAGACGGGGCGGCGCGGCACGGGCTATTCGCACGACGCGCAGTGCGTGATCTACCACGGTCCCGACGAGGACTACCAGGGCCGCGAAATCTGCCTGGGCTCCAACGAGACGGCGCTCAGCATCAGCGACGTTAGCGACAAGGACAATCCGGTCTCGATCTCGATGGCCGGTTACCCCGCGGTCGCCTACGCGCACCAGGGATGGCTGACCGAGGACCACCGCTTCTTCTACATGAACGACGAGGGCGACGAGCCGCAGGGACTGGTCGAGGGCACGCGCACGCTCATATGGGACGTCGAGGACCTCGACGAGCCGGTCCTCGCGGCCGAGTACATCGCCGAGACCCCCGACACCGACCACAACCTGTACATCCGCGACAACCTCATGTATCAGTCGAACTACGGCGCCGGCCTGAGGATCCTCGACATTACCAACCGCACCGAGCCGGTCGAGATCGCGTACTTCGACAACTCGCCGTACGGCGGGGCATCGTGGAGCAACTATCCCTACTTCGAGAGCGGCGTGGTGGTCATGACCAGCACCGGCGACGGCCTGTTCATTGTCAGAAACACGGGTCGGCGGAACCTGATTCCGTAGGGCAATGGCGGCACGGGCGAATAGAGCGGGCGCGGGGCGCGCCGCCCGCGTCGCGGCGTCGTTGGCGATGCTCCTGCTCGCCTGCGGCGCCGACGATCCAGTGGGGCCCGAAGCGCCCGTGACGCTGGAGTGGGTTGCACTCACGACGGCGCTGGGCGAGCCGGTCAACATCGCGGTCATTCGTCCCTCGGCCGCGGCCAGGGGCGTGGTGGTGGCGTTCCCGTGGGGCAGGGGCGACTCGGACCTGCTGCTCGGGCTCATCGACTCCTACTGGGACGTTGCGGCCCCGGCGGCGGGGTACGCGGTCGTCGGCGTGGAGGTGTACGGTCCGGGCATGTCCGACGGTGGCGAGTACATCATGAACGCCGTACTCGAGTGGATCGACGCCAACTTCGTGGGAGCCGCGAACGACATCGTGTTGACCGGCGCCTCGGCGGGCGGCATCGGGGTCTTTCACGCGGCGCTCACGGTGCCGGACCGGGTGGGCGGGATCATCGCCATGCCGGGGCGCTACGCGGGCAGTGCCTCGCTGGCGGCGTTCGCCGGTCTCCCCGTGTGGATGATGGTGGGCGAGGAGGACGGCAACTGGGTCGACGGGTCGCAGGCGACGGCCGAGCGCCTGGACGCGGCGGGAGCGGACGTCACGCACGAGGTGCTGCCGAACCAGGGCCATGTCCTGATCGTGCCGCAGGACGCGCTGGTGGCGTGGATCGAGGGAAGGTAGGGGCGGTGCGCCGGGGAGGCTTGTGCGTGGGCGCGCGCCTCGCCTCGCTGGCGGTTGCGGCGCTCGTGGCAATGGCGCCCGGAACCGAAACGGACGCCCTTGCCGGTGCCGCGGGCGGTCGGCAGGCACAGCAGCGGTCCCCTCCGATCAAGGTGACGCTGACCGAAGGCACCAACATCGCGGCCGCGCTGTCGCCGGACGGAACCGTCCTCGCCTTCGATCTGGTGGGCCGGATCTGGGTCATGCCGGCGGCGGGCGGCCGGGCCGTGCCGATCACCGATCCGCTGGGCGACGCCCGGCAGCCGTCCTGGTCGCCGGACGGGGCGCGCATCGCCTTCCAGGCTTACTGGGACGGCAACTACCACATATGGAGTGTCGCGCCGGACGGTTCCGGGCTGCGCCAGCACACGCACGGCCCATTCGACCACCGCGAGCCGCACTGGTCGCCGGACGGGGACGGGATCGCGTTCAGTTCGGACCGCCTGGGCAGTTATGACATCTGGACGCTCGCGGTGGACGACGGTGCCGTCACAAGGGTGACCGAGGCGCCGGGAAGCGAGTATGGGCCGGCCTTCTCACCGGATGGCGGCCGCCTGGCGTTCGCCGCCGCCGGGAGCGCGGACGCGGCCGGCATCTGGGTGCTGGACGGGCCTGGCGGCGGCGGATCGGCGCGGCGCGTGGCCGGTGCCGATGTCGGGCGGGTCAACGCACCTGGGTGGGACGCGCGCGGCGAGGTTCTGATCTACAACGAGATCGGCGGGGGGCGGTCGGTGCTGCGGGCGGCCGCCGCGGCCGACGGGGACGGCGTGACTGCACCGCGAGTCCTAACCGCCGACGATGAAGACGTGTTTCCATTCCGTATCTCGGGCACTCCGCAGGGCTTCGTCTACACCGCCGACGGCCTCGTCCGCCGGCGCGGATACGATGGCAGCGGCCCCGCGAACATGCCCTTTACCGCCACGGTGTCGCTGGATCGCACACCCTACGAGCGGCGCCCGCGCGACCTGGACGCGCCAGGTCCCTTTCCGGTCCGCGGCATCGTTTCGCCGGCCGTGTCACCCGACGGCCGTCGCATCGCGTTCTCCGCGCTCGGCGACTTGTGGGTGCACACGGTCGGGGGCGGCACGGAGCAGCTGACCGACGATCCCTGGATCGAGACCGATCCCGCATGGTCGCCCGACGGGTCGCGGCTCGCCTTCTCGTCGGATCGTGATGGGGGAACCGACCTGTACGTCCGTCGCATGGCCGACGGTAACACCGTTCGCGTCACCGAAGGCGCGGGCGCGACCATGGCGGCGTGGGCGCCCGACGGGAACCGTCTCGCATTCGTGGGTTCCGGCTACCGGGTCGGGATCTTCGTCGTCGAGCTGGCCACGGCGTCGGTGCGTGCGCTCAAGTCGGGGTTGAACGGCGCGGGCCGGCCCTCGTGGTCCCCGGACGGACGGTCCGTGGTCACGTCGGTTCACCAGCCCTATGCGGCCAGGTTTCGCGAGGGCGTGAATCGAGCCCTTGTAATTCCCGTCGAACCCTTGCGGGCCGCCGACGGCGGGCTCCCGGCGGCTTCCCGGCCATGGCAGGGCCCGGGGTGGAACGGACACGGCCATCAGCCGGCTGCGGCGCTCGCGCAGGAACACGAGCGCTTCCTGGATCTTCCGGCGCACACGTCGATCGGCGCGCGCGGCACCGACGGTCCCGTCCGGTCGCCGGACGGCAGGTGGCTGGCATACGTAGCCGGCGGGGTACTGTGGGCGGTCCCCACCGACGCGAACGGCGACCCCGCCACCTCGACTCCGCGACGCCTTACCAACGAAGCGACCGACGATCCGACCTGGACGGGCGACTCACGGTCCGTCGTCTACCTGGGCACGGACCGCCTCCGGCGCGTCGATGTCCTCGACGGGCGCATCGAGGACGTTCCGCTCCCCCTCGCCTGGTCGCGCGCCGCTCCGCCCGAATCCGTGCTGATTCGCGCCGGGGCGATGTGGGACGGACGTTCGGAGGCGCTGCGCCGAGACGTGGACATCCTCATCGAGGGTGGTCGCATTGTCGAGGTGGTGGACCGCGACCCCGCGCTTGGCGCGGACCGCGTGATCGACGCCGGCGACGAAGTCGTGATGCCGGGCCTGATCGAGATGCACGCCCATGGCGGCCTCGCATCCGGCGAGCAGGCGGGGCGGCTCTGGCTGTCCTACGGCGTGACCTCGGTGCGCTGCCCCGCATGCGATCCGTGGGAGATTGCCGAGGCGAAGGAGGCCGGTGAGTCGGGCCGGCGCAATGCCCCGAGGTGGTTCGGCACGGGAGGGACCGTCGATGGCAGCCGGATCTACTATCCCGGCGCTCCCGCGCTGGGCGCTCCGGCTCAGCTGGAACTCGAGATGGCGCGAGCGGCCGCACTGGGCTACGACCTCGTCAAGACCTACGTGCGCCTGTCCGATCCCGTCCAGAAGCGTGCCATTGAGGAGGCGCACGCACTGGGGATTCCGGTCACCTCCCATGAACTGTATCCGGCGGTGGCGTTCGGTGCCGATGGCGTCGAACATGTGAGGGGCACGAGCCGGCGCGGCTACTCCACGAAAATCTCGGAGCTGTCGCGCAGCTATGGCGACGTGGTCGCGCTCCTTGCGGCTTCGGGCATGACGATTACCCCTACCGTCGGGATCTACGGGGCTTATGGCCTCCTTGCCGCGGAGGACCCCTCGCTCTTCGACGACGCGAGGGTCGAGGCCTTCTTCCCGCGGGCTGCCGAATTGGCGCGTCAGCCCGCCGACCTGGACGCGGCACGGCGTCCGGTGCGGGACATGGCCTCGCTTCCGCGCCGGGTGGTCGACGCGGGCGGCCGTGTCGTCGTGGGAACCGATGCTCCCATCAATCCGCCGGGGATCAGCCTGCTCGCGGAGATGGAGGCCCTGGTGCGCTACGGCCGGATGCGGAGCGTCGACGTGCTCAGGGCGACGACCTCGGCGTCGGGCGAGGCCCTGGGCTACCGGGGCCGCCTCGGGGTCGTCGCTCCCGGGGCCATCGCCGACCTGATCGTGATCGGAGACGACCCCACGCGCGACATCCGCGCGCTGCGGGACCTCAGGGTCGTGATTCACGGCGGTCGGATTCAAGACGCAGCTGCGCTTCTGCAGCGAACCCGGCAATCCGGACCCGGAGGTGCACCGGAGCGTCGATGAACCTTCTCGGGCCCCGGCGCGTAGGGCTACATTGACGCGCAGGAGCGCAAGACGGGACGGACCCGACAACGCCGGAGGGAGAAAATGCTGGGATTCGTGATCCATATGCTGGCCAACGCGGCCGCTCTGTTCCTGGTGGGCAGGATGGTCGAGGGGATCAACGTTCGCGACGCCAAGGCGGCACTGTTCGGAACGCTGGTGCTTGGACTCGTCAATCTCGTACTGGTCTGGATTGCGGGCGCCTTCATCCCGTCACTCGGTATCTTCATGATACCGGCGCTGCTGGTGCTCAACGCCGTTGCGCTCATGGTTACGGGTTCCGTGATCCGAGGGGTGGAGGTCAGGAACTTCCGCTCGGCTCTGGTCGGGTCGGTGACGCTCGCGCTCGCGAATCTCGTGATCGGCCTCTTCTTCGGATAGCACGCCGGACCCGGTCCGCGCCTCGCCGGGGTTTGGCGACGCGTTGGGGCGGAGCACACGCGCCCGGCGTGGGCAGACTCCTGGCCCTTGAGGTCCGTCGTAGCCGCCGTCTTGCATTGGGGGTGGCCATCGCTATACTTGCGGCACGGATGGCGGTGCCCGGGCGCGGCTCGCATTCGGGCCCCGGCGCAACGACCCAATCAGGCACGAGGACCCTGCGATGAATCTCGGAACCCGCAGTTTTCTCGCGATCGCCGCCTTCTCGGCGGGCGCGTGGGGGTGCGCCTCGGGGGGCGGAGGTCCGCCCGTCGGCGGAGCACAGGCAGAGGAGTTGTTTGCCGCCTATACGGGACGCTGGGAGCTGGACGAATCCAGCAGTACGGCACAGATCCCCAATCAGTTGGAAGGCGTGGCGGACGAGGCGCCGGTGGCGGACATCGCCCGCAACGAGAGTCGTGCGATGCGACGCTACCGCAGGATGGTCGAGTCGCGCCGCATGTCGGTCTCGGAAATGCGCGCGACCATCGAAGTGCTGCGCAGACGGCCCGAAACGCTGTTGCTGCGCGCGAGCGCGATCGAAGTCGGGTACACCCCGATCCCGGGCATGACCATCACGCTGCCGATGGACGGCACCGACGTTGAAGTGCGCGAAGGCGAACACCGGATTCGGACGACGTTGTCCTGGGAAGGACCGATTCTGAGCCTCGATCACCAGGTCGTGGGTGGAGGCCGGGTCCGTGAGCAGCTCGAGGTCATCGGCGATCGCCTCATCATGACGCGCACCATCGTGGCCGGCGGTCCGAGCGAGCCCCTCGTTCTGGCGTACGATCGCGGTTGATCCTGGCCAGCGAACGATAGCGTGAGTCGAGCCGTTCGCGGGTCCGCTCCATGAGCGTCGACGGGTGGCTGACGCTTGCGGTCGTCTCGGTGGCCGTGGTCGTGCTTGCCCGGGAGCTGGTTTCGCCGGCCGTGACGTTCGGGGCCGCGGTCGTGGTCCTCATGGTCGCGGAGGTCGTGAGTCCGGGAGAGGCGTTTCAGGGGTTCTCGAATCCGGCTCCCATCACCGTCGCCGCGCTCTACATCCTGGCGCGGGCGGTGGAAAGGAGCGGGGCGCTGCAGCCTCTCGTGCGGGCGACCCTGGGCAAGGCCCGCGGTGTGCGGATGGCGCTTGCGCGGATCACGGTTCCCGTGGCCGCCTCGTCCGCGTTCCTCAACAACACTCCGATCATCGCGATGCTGGCCCCGCAGGTGGCGGAGTGGGCCGATCGGCGCGGAGACTCGGCGTCCCGCTACCTCATGCCGCTCTCGTTCGCCGCCATCCTGGGGGGCATGACCACGCTGATCGGCACATCCACGAACATCGTGGTTTCGGGCCTTCTCCAGGCGGAAGGATACGAGCCCTTCTCGATGTTCGAACTGACGCGGCTCGCCCTCCCGATGGCGCTGATCGGCCTCGTGATCGCCGTCGTGCTCTCGCCCAGGCTGCTGCCCGACCGGCTGCCACCGCGCCAGGAGGCGCGATCCGGCGGCCGGACCTTCTCGGTCCGGATGGTTGTCGAGCCCGGAGGCCCCATTGACGGGCTGCCGGTCTCCGAAGCCCGGACGCGGTTCCCCGAGGGTGCGGCCATCGTGTACTTCGAGCGCGACGGCGAGGGAGCGGCGCAGATCTCGGGCCGGACGGTGCTCAGGGGCGGTGATTATCTCACGCTGGTGGGAGGGATGGACACGGTACTCGAACTGCACGACGTGTCGGGTATCGCGTCGGCCCAGCAACCGCACCTCCCCCACGAGGTGGGCAGCCCGCGGCACGCGTATTTCGAGGCGGTGATCGCGCCGGAGTCCCGGCTCATGGGTCGCTCGCTCGTGGACATCCAGTTTCTGGCGCGCTATCAGGGCACGGTGGTGGCGATCCACCGGGCGGGAGAGCCGATCAAGGGCCACCTCGCGCGGGAACCCCTCCGCGCCGGCGATACGCTGCTGCTCATCTCGGACAGGGGCTTCGGCGAGCGCTGGCGCCACAGGAACGACTTCCTGCTCGTTCCCCGCCTTGGAGACACGGCCCCGCAGGAGGCAACGGGAAAGGCGGGAATCGTGGCCGGTGTCGGGGCAATGATCGTGCTGGGTGCCGCCCTGGGTCTCCTTCCCATCCTGCACCTCTCCCTTATCGGCGCGCTCGTGCTGATCGGCTCCGGCATTCTGACCACGAGCGAAGCCAAGGACTCGATCGATTTCGAGGTCATAATCGTGATCGGTGCCGCGTTCGGGCTTGCTGCAGCGGTCGACAATTCCGGCCTCGGCCAGTCGGCCGCCCACCTTGTCAACGATGTGCTGGGCCGCTTCGGGCCACAGGGCGCGATGGCCGGCATCGTGATCAGCACCGTGGTGCTCAGCTCCTTCATCACCAACAACGCGGCCGCCGCGCTCGTTCTCCCCATCGCGCTCTCGACGGCCTCCGACTTCGGGATCGACGCGCGAGCCGCGGCGGTCGCCGTCGCGCTCTCCGCTTCAGCGTCCTTCATGACGCCCGTGGCCTATCAGACCAACCTCATGGTCTACGGCCCGGGTGGGTATCATTTCGGGGACTACGCGCGGCTCGGCACTCCGCTCACCCTGGTCGTGCTCGTGGTCCTCCTGATCTCCACGGCTCCCGCGTAGCGGCGAGGGGTCGCGCCCGGGTCGCGGCCTGTGGTCGCGGACCGTCCCCGCCGTCCGAAGTCAGGTGCCGCAATACGTCTTTCATCGCCGCGGCGGCGAGCGCCTCCAACTCTTCCGGACTCCGGTTCTGCACGGGGTGGTTTACCCAGACGATGGCGGGATCGAAGCCGAGAGTGCGCACCTGATGCTCCGCCGCGTCGCGGAAGGCGGTCGTGGCCACGAGGAGACCGGGGATACCGCGATCGTCGAGCTTCCTGATGTCATGCAGACCGCATGATACGCAGGAGCCTCAGTCGGCGAGCGCCACGACCACCGCGTCCGAGCCCGCGGCGATCGCGTCCAGAGTCCGCGCGGCGGCGGGTTTGGCGTTGGTCGGCTTGGCGAAGCGCCCGGTGGCGATGTCCAGCGCGCGGAACCGGGTTTCGAGGTGGTCCAGGAATTCGTCCGAGCGGGTCTTGCCGATGTCGAACAGCGCCACGGTCCTGCCGGCCAGCGAGGCAGGGGGAGGGCGGCGGGGACGGGTGGCCGGGACGGATTCGGACGTGGGATCGTGCAGCCGGGTTTCGGGGTTGTTCATTCGCTCATCTCTCGCGTGATGGGGTGGGACTCCTCGTAGTCGCGTCCTCCCGGCCACCCCGACAGGATGGCCGACATCAATCCGGCCGGGCCACCCGCGCGAACCACGAGGAGGCCGTCCGGATGAAACTTGGGTATTCGCTCGCTGCGGTGTGAGAACGGCATCCCTTCCGCGACGCCGCCCGCCCCGGCAACAACGTCCGCGCCGGGCCGCAGGAGGGCCTCGTGGAGGCCGGCGGTGATCCGGTTTCGGTCCCACCCGGCCCCGCCGTAGATGGCGTAGTGCTCGGGGGACAGCACCAGAAGCCCCTGCACCCACTTGCACAGCTTCGGATGCCCCACGGCGGTGAGCGCCATGGCGAGCGAGCGTGTCAGTTCGGCCGGTGTGCGCGCCTTCTGGTCCCAGACGCCCTGGACACCGTCCCCGGCGAACACGGTAACCGCGCTCGACCCGGGAGCGGCGCCCCGGGCTACTGCAAGGGGGATCCAACCGTCATCCGATTCGTCCTCGGCGAAGCAGAAGGTGTATTTGCCGGGCGTCCCCAGCGTGGCGCGATCGATCTCGCCCGGCCGCCCGCCCCCCAGGTTTCGGACCACGAGGTTGAGCGCGCGTCCGATCGTCGCGTTGGCGCGGTTCCCCTGGCCGAGCGCGTTCATGCCCGAGTTCATGCCCAGGCGCTTCGTGATCGGGCCATTGACGATGATGACGGGACTCGAGAAACAGGTGCTGCAGGTAACCCCGTGCAGCGTGAACGCGGGGTCCAGCGCGGCCTCGAGCGCCGTCAGCACGACCGGGAGGTATTCGGGTCTGCAACCGGCCATGACCGCGTTGATCGCTACCTTCTCCACGGTGCACGGGGCCAGGTCCGGCGGGATGCGGCCGACGATCTCGTGCGGGTCCCGCCTTGTTCCCGTGAGCATGCGCAGGATTCTCTCGGGGGTCGGCGGGACGACGGGCAGCCCGTCGGTCCAGCCGCGGTCGAAGCACGCCTCGACCGGGTCGGCCGCGTCACCGACCACGACTTCGCGCGCACGGATTCCGGTGTCGCCGTAGCGCGCCCGGAGCGCTTCCGCGACGCCCGGTTCCACGGAGCGGGAGCCGCAGCCGGGCCGATGAGCGGGAAGTCCCTCGCCGAGCCGGTCAAGGCCGGTCAGGGCGCGCCAATCGGCCGTGTCCCATCCCTCGGTTCGTCCCGTCTCTGCGTCGCGCTCCAGCCGTATCAGCGTGGGGACCGTCGCGATGTTCATGCGGAACGAATGTTCCAGGTCGCGGTCGTCCACCGTGGCCACGGAGGTGGGGAGAAAGGCGTCGTCGTCCTGCCAGTACACATCGAGCGGACGGCCCGCCGCCGCGATCTGCGCGAGCACCGGTGCGACGAGATGACAGGTCTCGCAGTCGTCCTTGACGACCGCGACGAAGTGGGGCGGGGGTGGCGTGGCAGTCCTCGCGGTTGTTGGATGAATCCGGCGATTTTACCCGAAGATGCCATGCCGGCCCTTCCGGCACAACGGCGCCCCCCGGAACGGGCGGAGGCCGGAGCGGGCGCCCACACGCACCCACGCCGACCTCCTCTCCGCCGGCCGCCGAAGCGACGCGGCGGCGTCCCCGCCGACTACCCGAGCCAGTAGCTCAGCTTGAGCATGAGCACGTCCTCGCCGGGCTGTTGGAGAAGGGTGTCGAGATCGTCGCGGAAGGAGAAATCGCCGGTCGGGGCGTAGTGGTTCCGTCCCTGCGACCAGACCAGGAAGAGCGCGGACCCGGGCTGGTATTCCCAGCGCAGCACCACGTTCGAGCGGAACTGCTTGAAGTTGAAATCGGGGTTGCGGAAGGACTCGGACACGCCATCGCCGTCGATGTCGGCCAGGAGGTTGCCGTCGTCTCCGTCCGTGGTCCCCACACCGGCGAAGCGGTCCTCGTAGGCCTGCGCGCGCGAGTCCGTGATGCGCTTGAACGCACCGTAGTCGGCCGCCGACACGAAGGGCTGCGCGTAGATCTGCAGCGACAGGTTGGGCGAGAAGGTCCAGTCCGCCCGCGCGGTGATTCCGGCGGTCGTCTGTGAGAGTTCGGCGAAGACATAGTTGGGCGCCTCCGCTCCAAAGCGTCCGACCCACTGCAGGTCTTCATTCCGCCAGTTGACGAAGGGACCCGCAGTCACGGTCGCACGCGGCGACGGGCGCCAGCGCAGGTTGGCGTCGGCCCCGTAGCTCCAGGATCCGCTTTCCGGCCGGCGCTGCCAGTTGTTCCCGACCTCCAGTTGCAGCTGTTTGCGGGAATCCGACCAGAATCCGAACCAGCCTCCCCACGAGTGGTCCCGCAGCAGCATGGGGCCACCGCGCAACATCGTGTTCGACAGGCCCTCCGACTGTCTCATGACGCCCGCGTAGCCACCCCAGAAGTTGTTGAGGGTAAGGCTGCCGCTGACGTTCGCGCCCTTCGAGTATGGCTCTCCTCCGAAGCTGTAGGGCGTCCAGGTGTTGAAGTTGAGGTTCCAGCGCTGGAGGTGCTCGGTTGGCCGGAAGTGCTGGTAGCCCACCCAGACGAACGGCGCCACGAAGTCCCCCTCGCGCATGAAGCCGAGATCGTTGGAATCGAAGCCGGGTGAGCGGGCCATCGCTCCGGTCGCGAAACGCCAGTAGCCCCCGGAGATCTTGGCCAGGGTGGCCGAGCCCGCCCAGCCGCCGAGCGAGGTGCGCGTCGGGTCGTACTCGACGTGTGCCGCGTCGGGACGCTGGAAATAGCGGGCCGGGGAGCGCTGGGTACGGGCGATCGCGTCCGCCGAGCCCCTGACGGTGGAGCCGAGCAGGTAGCCCGAGACGATGAATCGATCGTTGCCGAAACGGTGGCGGGCGTCGATTCCTCCCGTGTATGCGCCGCTGTGCAGACTGAGCGCGCCGGCCGCGGCCGGGTCGCGCCGCGTCCACGTGGAAATCATTCCCACCGCGCTCTTGCCCTCGCGGAAATCCCTGCTTACCCGCGCCACCCCGTACTGGGCGCCTGGCTCGACCACCTGGTCGCCTGTTGCGCCCGTGTCGGTGGCGAGCAGAGCCTCCTCCTGTCCGGTAAGCGCCTGGAGCACCCCGAGCGACCAGCCGGAGCGGGTCTTGCCCGAGAGCTTCATCGCTCCGAGGATGCGAGTCCTGTCGGGCGCGTCGAAGTAGCCGGACGACTGAACGCGTCCCTGAGGTGGCCGACCGATGCGCCGGGAGTAGAAGAGACCTTCGCTGGCCATGTCCCCGTCTCCCTCGGAGAATCGAAACGAGAAGATGCCGGAGCCCTCCACGAAGAAGGGACGACGCTCCGGAAAGAAGGTCTCGAACGCGCTCAGGTTGACCTGCGCCGGATCCGCCTCCACCTGTCCGAAGTCAGGGTTTATGGTGACGTCCAGGGTGAGGTCGGTGGTGAGGCCGTACTTGATGTCGGCACCTGCGGTCGAGGAGAAATCGGAAGGATCGTGGAAGGGGTCGGCGGCGTTGCCGGGAGCGCTCTCCATTCGAACGAGGGAATAGGGCAGGACCTCGAGCCGCGTCGGAGGCGAGAGGTCGTGCAGCCCCACGAGATCGCCAAACCGTGAGACGAGCGCCCCGTCGCCCCGCGAGATCGGTGCCCACAGACTACGCTCCAGGTGCCTTGCGACGAAGCGCGCGAAGTTGATCCCCCAGGTCTGCTGCGCCGCTCCGTCGAAGCGCAGTTGCGAATAGGGGATGCGAAACTCGGCCGTCCACCCCTGGTCGTCGGTCTGCGTGGCCACATCCCATACCGCATCCCAGGAGTCGTCCTCGTTGGTGTCGTCGAACATGTAGGAATCGTTCTTCACGCCGGCCGGATTGACGCCGAAACGGAATGCCGTGCGCTTGTCGTGATAGCTGTCGATCACCACGTCGACCCAGTCCGAATGAGGTCGCTCGTCGCGCCGCGCCAGACGTGTGACGATCGAATCCGGCGCGTCGTCGAAAGCGCGGATTCCCACGTATATGGCCTCGGCGCCGTAGAGCACCCGGGCTTCGGTGTTCTGGGAAGGCGGCATGCCTTCATTGGGCTCGAAGACCACGAACCCCCGGGCAACCATCGCGGATCCCCAGTCCGCCTCGTCGAGCAAGCCGTCGATCACCGGCGCCGGGCCGCTGATACGGTGCGCTTCCAGTGCCGGCGGGACCGCACGTCCGGCAGCCGCCGATTCGGACCCGCCGCTTTCGATACTTTGGCCCGGGAGGGCCGCCGGTGCTGCCACCGACGCAGTCGCCGCTACCGCCACCGCACCCAAACACCCCCGCGTCCCCTTCTCCACTGCACCACACAGTCCCATGTTATTCCCCTCCCCTGTGCCGACCCCTCCCGGGCCCAGGCTCATTCTTTTTTTCAGGTTTTGTTGCCGCCGGCCCGGTGTTTTCCGGCTGCCCGGACCGGCGGTCACCGTGCTTGACGAGAGGAGACTCCGAAAAGTTGCATGAGCCCATTCGAGTCCGGCCGCGCTTCTTCAAGGCGCATGGCCACGGAAACGACTACCTGGTCTTTGAACAGGGGGACGGTCCGCTGCTCACCCCGGTTCAGATCCGGCGAATCTGTCACCCCCACCGCGGCCCCGGAGCCGATGGCCTTGTGGTGGTGGAGAGTGCGCGGATGGATGCGCCGGCCGGACTGCGCATGTTCAACCCCGACGGACGCGAGTTCGAGCGCAGCGGCAATGGACTCCGCATCGCGGGTGTGTATCTGGCGCGCGCGGAACGGAGGGGCCCCGAGCCGTTTCCGGTGGAGGTCTGCGGAGACGAGGTATGGCTGGACGTGTCGGGCCCGGATGCGGACGGCCTGTGGGACGTGAGCGCGGACATGGGCCGGGTGGAGTTTCCCACCGGGCCGCCGTTCCTGGCCGCGGGGCGGTTGGGCGAGGGAGGCACCGTCCCTCTTCGGCTTTCCACACCCGGCGGCGGACAGGCGCTCGTCGAGGTGATGCCGGTTTCCGTCGGCAATCCCCACGCGGTGGCGATCCGGGGGAGCTGGAGCCGACGGGAGGTCGAGCACTACGGGCCGCTGATCGCCGCGCACGCAGCGTTTCCGCGTGGCACCAACGTCCAGTTTGCCGAGTCGGCCGTCGGCGGGCGGATCGCGATCCGGATCTGGGAGCGGGGTGTGGGGGCGACATCCGCGTCCGGCACCTCGGCGTGCGCGGCGGTCGCCGCGGCGGTGAAGTCCGGGCTCGTGCCCGGTGGAAGGACGACCGTCCTGATGGAGGGTGGTGAAATGGACGTGGAGCTTGGTGGGGATTGGTCGGCGCGCCTGCGTGGCCCCGTCGAGGAGGTGTGCACCGGAGAGCTCACGGCGGCCTTCCTGGCCGGAGGCAGCCGCGAGCGGGGAGGCAAGTCCGGCTGAGGCGCCGCGAACCGGACGCCCGCGACGCGCCGGACGGGCTACGTACGTACTCGAATGAGCAGTATGATCCCGACCGCCAGAAAGAGGATGTTGGGTGACCACGCCGCCCAGAGCGGAGACAGTCCTCCTGTGGCCCCGATGGCTCCGAAGAGCCTCATCAGGAGTATGTAAAGGAGCGTGGAGCCGAGCGAGACTCCAACGCCGACGGCGGGTCCGCCCTTTTCGACGGTGGTCGCGAGGGGGGCGCCGAAGACGATGATGACCAGCAAGGCCGCCGGAATGGCGAGCTTCTGTTCCTTCTTGACGAGAAGCTCGCCCGGGTCCCCTCCGGAGCGGTGAACCGCCGCGGCTCTCCGCCCGAGTTCCCGATAGCTCATCTCCTCCTCGTCGGGGGGGTCGTCGAGCAGTTCCTCCGGTGACACGGTGAGTCGCACGGGCCGGTACCGGTCGAAGGAGTACGAGGTCTCCCGGCCCTCGGGGTGGATCACCCGCAGGTAGCCCTGATGCAGGGTCCAGCTGTCGTCGGCGAAGTATGCCTGATCCGCCCAGACGTGCCGCAGCGAGCCGTCGGCTTCGATGCTCTCGACGAGGACTCCGTCCATGGAGTTCGTAGTGGTGAACAGCTGCTGGACGCTCAGGGTCTCGTCGGACTCGGTCTGGTAGACGAAGTCGTGGCGCCACTCCCGGCGCAGTTCGCGTTCCCCGAATATCTCGGCTGCCCTGCGGTTGGATCCGGGCACGATCGCGCCCAGAAAGAAGGCCGCACCCGTCAGAACCGCGCCGACGGGCCAGATCGGGGCGATAAGACGGTGGAAGGAGATGCCCCCGGCCTTCGCGGCCTGGATTTCGCGGTGGACCGTCATGGAATGCACCGTGAAGACCGCCGCGATAAGCGCGGCGACCGGTGCCGACCAGAGCATGAAATGGGGGTACATGTACAGGTAGCCGTGCGCGATGTCCACGACCGTCAGACCGCGATCCAGGAATCGTCCCTGCCGCTCGGAGAGGTCGCCGAGAACGAAGAGGATGGGGACACTCAGGGCGAATACGGCGAAAAGCCACATGAACGTGAGGGCCACCATGCGGTCCAGGATGCGCATCAGGCCGACCTTCCTCGGCCCCCGAACACGGTCCGGACCAACCGCCTCGCAGCCAGCCAGAGGTCGCGCCAACCGCTGTCGCGGGAAGATGCGATCCACCTGCCCATGCGGGACACCATGAGCGCCCCGATCACCAGGAAGACCAGGTTGGGGGCCCACATGGTCCAGAACGGCGCCGCGAGGGCACGGTCCGCCCAGTCCTCGCCCGTGGTCAAGCCGTACTGGTAGACGCCGATGACCGTTGCGGAGACGACGATCACCATGCTGATGCCGCCGCGGGGGAAGCGAATGCCGACGGGCATTCCGATGAGAACGAAGATCATGCAGGCGCTGGCGATCACGAGTTTCTTGTGGATCTCGACGCCGTACTGGCTTGCCCGCTTCCGCAGGGCTGCGGTGCGGGCCGTGTGTGTGCGCGCGGTCAGCGCAACCGTCCGTGAGAGGTCGTCGGACGGGATCATGCCGCCCTGGGTTCCCCTTAACGACTTGGCGAACCCGATGTTGTCGCCCTGGGCCGAGTCCGCGGCCGGACCGGTTCCGAGCGCCCGCTCCACGGCCCGTATCGTTTGCCTGCGCGAGTCCTGCCGGATCGAGTCGAGAGCCAGACGCTTGGCCTGGGCGGAGTCGCGCAGGAGCGCAATGGACATCTCACGGTCGGTGCGTTGCTCCCCGCCCATGTCCTGGAACACGTCCCCCACGCCACGAAGCACGTACAACTGTTCGTCGAAGCCCGTCCGCTGGAATACCCCGACCTCCCCGCTCCCCACCTCGTACACCTGGCCATCGTGGAGCCGGAGGTGAAGGTCCGTGTATGTGTTGTTCAGATCCATCTTGCCGCGCGTTGCGTACGTCGTGCGCCGGACCCCCTGCCGGCTCATATCATAGATGACGACGTCGGTGAGTTCGGCCGACACGGGATCGATTTCGTCCACCCTCAGAAAGTAGGGACCCAGCCCGTTCTCTCCTTCGATAAGGTTGACCACGCGCTCGCGGAGTTGGAAGGTGGGACTCTTCTGGCGAATGGAATTGCGGAGGTTCTTGAGCCGATGGTTCGCCTCCGGAAGCACGAAGTCGTTGAATGTGTAGGTGATGCCGGTCAGAAGCGTACCGAGGAGAAGCACTGGAATGAAGAGTTTGCGAGGCCGTACGCCGCTGGCGGACATCGCGACGATCTCGCTCGCGGACGCCAGCTCGCTGAACGTATAGAGCACTGCCGGGAGGACGGCTATGGGAAGGCTCAGCGCCACGGTGTGGGGAAACGATAGGATAAGGGCTTCGAGGATGATCTCGGTTGGCAGCCCCTTGCCGACCAGATCCTCCAGCAACCGGGTCACCGTGTTCAGGTAGAGCAGCCCGGTCACAAGGCTGAAGGTGAACAGGAGCGGAACCAGGTGTGAGCGAATCAGGTAGCGCGTAAGAATGGTCATGGTCGGCTGGACTCGAGCTTTGAAGCCGCTTCCTTCGATGGGCGCCCCTTGGACTCCCGTCGACCTCCGGTTGGTTGTTCCGCTCGTCGGCGACCCGTGGGTTTCAACGGCCTGAACCATGAAATGTAACCGATCAGGCGGGAGTTCCCGGCGCCGCGAGTCCAGGCCGCCGCGGTTCCCTGGGCGAGCCCGCGGGACGGCGCTCCTCCGTGCCGGCAGAGGCCGCGGCCTGGCCTCCGCGGCCGCCATCGGGATGCTGCTGGCGCCGATTGGCGGAGCCGCCGCCCAACAGGAACGCGGGCCGCCTCTCGCGGACACGCTCCTGTGGGTCATCCCGCAGCTGCGGCCGCCCCTTCAATCCCTCCTGTCACCGCCCGCGCCGGAGCCGCCCTCGGTGAGGCTGGGCCTTGCGCGCGTCCCGGTAGCGCGCTTCGGGTGGGCCCTGAACACTCCCTCCCCGCTTCCTGGCGGCGTGCCCGGGATGCCGGTCTCGCTGCGACTGCCCGGACGGCCCGACTGGGACGAGGAACCGCTGGCGCGGCTGGGTACGCTCGGGCGCACCATCGGATTCGCGGATGTTCCGCCGCCGCGCCCGCGCTCGCTGCCCGGCGGGCGCGCCGCGGATCCCGTCCGTTTCCAGAACGAATTCGCCGATCTGGGCTTCTCGTTGCGTGGAAGCGGCCAGTTCGGCGGCGACTGGACACAGTTCCGTCCCTGCGACGAAACGGTGCAGGTGACCTGCGAACTCCCGGTGTTGCCGCAGCTCAACCCGGACATCCAGTTCGCCGCGAGCGCCGACGGCACGATCACGAATCGCATCCTTGTCGATGTCGACTACGATCAGACCCGCGAGTTTCAGGGGGCGAACCGGGTGAACATTCACTACCAGGGACTGCCCGGAGAGGTGCTTCAGCGGTTCGAGGTCGGGGATGTGCGGCTGGATCTGCCCCCGTCGCGTTTCCTGCGCGAAGGCGTTCCCGCGGGCAACTTCGGCTTCCAGGCCGCATTGAAGGCGGGCCCCGTCGACATCCAGTCGGTGTGGGCGCAGCAGAGCGGCGAAGTGACCTCGAGACGGTTTCGCCTGGAGGGGTCGGGCGGAGGCTTTTCCCGAACCGACACGCTCGTCGTCGACGACGCCGACTACGTGGACGGCCAGTTCTTCTTTCTCTTCGACCCCGTGTTGCTTCCGGAATTCCCGCACGTCGACGCACTCGCCCTGACGCCGGCGGACGCTCCGCCCGAGGCGGCGCCGGGGAGCGATCCGATTCAGCTGTACCGTTCCGAAATCGATCTGTACGCGCGCCAGCAGGTGGAGGGCTACATACAGGCTGACGCGCACGCCGGGCTCGGAGCGGACTCGGTCGCCGAATCGGCCTGGTTTCGGTACCTGCAGCCGGGCCAGGACTACGTGGTTCATCCCAGCGGGCTGTGGCTCGCGCTGCGGTCTCCGCTGAGTCCGGGCGAGATCCTGGCGGTCACCTACGTCACGGCCGCGGG
>LXNJ01000126.1_pt1 | contig 54216 bp, 52 predicted proteins | sample 809081 | NCBI WGS metagenome assembly LXNJ01 (sample SAMN04870510, study PRJNA318959) | sponge metagenome | biome: sponge; feature: marine sponge reef; material: water | host: Petrosia ficiformis | place: Greece: Milos, Mediterranean Sea | collected 2013-05-29 | depth 5-7 m
AGAAGAGATGACCGCCTGGAAGCCGAATTGCTGCAACGCCCACGGGGCGTGTTCACGGCTGGAGCCACTCCCAAAATTTGGCCCCGCAACAAGAATGGTGGCCTCACGGTAGCCCGGCTTGTTCAACACGAATTCAGGGTTCTCAGCGCCGTCCGGCGTGTAACGCCAATCAAAGAAAAGGAACGGCCCGTAGCCCGTCCGCTCCACGCGCTTGAGAAACTGCTTGGGAATAATCGAGTCCGTATCAACGTTTGAGCGATCCATCGGCGCCGCCGCACCGGTATGTGAAATGAATTTCTCCATCGTGCCCCCCGTGTTCCGGATCTAAGCAGGTGTCGTTTCCCACTCACGAATATCTACAAAGCGACCGGCGATGGCCGCCGCCGCCGCCATCTGTGGGCTGACCAGGTGTGTGCGGCCGTCCTTGCCCTGCCGCCCCTCAAAGTTGCGGTTGGACGTTGAAGCGCATCGCTCCTGCGGCATCAGGATGTCCGGGTTCATGCCGAGGCACATCGAGCATCCCGCCGCCCTCCATTCGAAACCCGCCTCTGTGAATACTGCGTCCAGCCCCTCTTGTTCCGCCTGCCACTTGACCAGCGCGGAGCCGGGGACCACCATAGCGTTCACGTTTGGATGCACCTGTTTGCCGCGCACCATGTCCGCCGCGACGCGCAAGTCAGACAGGCGCGAGTTGGTGCAGGAGCCGATGAATACGCGGTCGATCTCAATGTCTTTGATGTTCGTGCCGGCTTCCAGACCCATGTAGGCCAGCGCCCGCTCCGCAGCCTCACGCTTGTCTTCCGGCAGCTCTGCAGGGTTGGGCACGGCGTCATCAATGGTGACGACCTGTTCGGGATTCGTGCCCCATGTTACGTGCGGGCGGAGTTCGCTGGCATCAAGCTCAACGACGACATCGTATTCGGCACCCTCATCGGTGGAGAGGTCCTTCCAACGTTCGATGGCCTCGTCATACTCTGCGCCCTGTGGGACGAATCTGCGTCCGCGCAGCCAGTCGAACGTGGTTTCATCAGGGGCAATCATGCCTGCCCGCGCGCCCGCCTCAATGGACATATTGCAGACCGTCATGCGGCCTTCCATCGGCAGCGAGTGAATGGCCTCGCCTGTGTATTCGATCACGTAGCCCGCGCCGCCGGAGGTCCCGATCTTGCCGATGATGCCGAGGATGATGTCCTTGGCGGTGACGCCCGGAGGGAGCTCGCCATCGACGCGAACCTCCATCGTACTGGGCTTGAATTGTCGCAGCGTCTGTGTAGCCAGCACGTGCTCAACTTCTGAGGTGCCGATGCCGAGCGCGAACGCGCCGAACGCACCGTGCGTGGCTGTGTGGCTGTCACCGCAGACGATCACTTTGCCGGGCTGTGTGTGCCCCAGCTGGGGCCCAATCACGTGGACTATGCCCTGGTTCTCGTCATTCATGTCGTAGTACGTGATGCCGAATTCTTTGGTGTTCTGCTCCAGCGTCTCGATCTGCTGCTTGGAGATTGGGTCTTCGATAGGCAGAGAGCGATCGGTTGTCGGGACGTTGTGGTCGACCGTTGCGATGGTCAGATCCGGCCGCCGAACCTTGCGTCCCGCCAGCCGCAGACCCTCGTAGGCCTGCGGCGACGTCACCTCGTGAACGAGATGGAGATCGACGTAGATCAGACTGGGCTCGCCTGTCTCCTCGCGCACGAGATGCGAGTCCCAGATCTTCTCGAACATGGTGCGTGGCTTCATTTCAGTGTTTTCTTGCGATGTCATCGACCCTGGAATCTCCTTGTACTGCCGGTCTTCTAGACCATGACGCTTGTTGCGCGTTGCTTGGATGCGAGGAGGCGGTTGAGGGAATCGACATAGGCGCGCGCGCTGGCGACTACGATGTCAGTGTCCGCACCGCGTCCGATGTAGTTCGTGCCTTCGTGCTCGATTCTCAGCGTCACGTCGGCGATGGAATCCAGCCCCTCCGTGACCGCCTCAACGCGGTACTCGACGAGGTGGTTGTTCACCCCGACGATTTGCGTGATGGCCTGGTAGATGGCGTCAACCGGGCCGGTACCGATCGCACTTGCCGTCTGAGCCTCCCCCTCGGGATCGATGAGCCGCACGGTAGCTGTCGGAACAGCCGGAGAGCCGCTCAGCGCCTGCACGTGATCGAGCGTGTAGATGTCGTCTCCCGTGGAGCGCCTGTCCTCACCCATCAGAGTTTCCAGATCGCGGTCTGTCACGCTCTCCTTCTTGTCTGCCAAATCCTTGAACGCGACGTAGACGCGCCCCAAGTCTTCCTTGGACACGTCGTAGCCCAGATCGTGCAGGCGGGCCTCCAGAGCATGGCTGCCACTCTGCCGTCCCAGCACCAGGGCGGTCCCTGGCACGCCGACGGACTGCGGCGTCATAATCTCGAACGTGATGGGGGCCTTGAGCATGGCGTCTTGGTGGATGCCGGACTCATGGCGGAAGGCGTTCAGGCCGACGATTGCCTTGTTGGGTTGAATGGCAAAGCCGGTGTAATCGCTGACCATGCGACTGGCGCGGTAGATCTGCGTAGTGTCCACGCCCGTGGAGAATCCAAGCAGATCTTCACGCGTGTGGATGGCCATGACGACCTCTTCCAGCGATGCGTTTCCCGCCCGCTCTCCGATGCCGTTGACGCAGACCTCAACCTGGCGCGCGCCGTTCTGGACGGCCGCGATGGAGTTTGCTGAGGCAAGGCCCAAATCGTTGTGGCAATGAACGCTGATGGTTGCTTTGCTGATGTTCTTGACGTTCTCAAACACCCCGGCGATGAGCCGTCCGAACTCGTCGGGAATCGCGTAACCGACGGTGTCAGGGATGTTAATGGTTGTCGCGCCCGCGTTGATTGCCTCAGTCACGAGACGGTAGATGAAATCCCAGTCCGTTCGCGTGGCGTCCATCGGTGAGAATTCAACGTCATCGCAGTAGCTCTTTGCGCGTTCCACGGAGGTAATGGCCTGTTCCATGACCTCTTCGGGGCTTTTGCGAAGCTGGTGTGTCAGGTGAATATCGGAACTGGAAATGAAAACGTGGATGCGAGGCTTCACTGCTACTTGCACTGCCTCCCACGCGTCATCGATGTCACTGGGGACGCAGCGTGCCAGCCCGGCAATGATCGGCGTGCGAACTTCATGCGCGATACGCTGCACGGTTTCAAGGTTGCCCGGTGATGAGGCGGGGAATCCTGCCTCGATAACATCCACGCCCAGTCGCTCAAGCTGTCGGGCTATTTCCAGCTTTTCCTCCCAGTTGAGGCCCGCGCCCGCCGCCTGTTCTCCGTCGCGGAGCGTCGTGTCAAATATCGTTATTCGTTCCTGCTCAACCATGACTGATGTCCTTTGTCGGTATTCTGCAGCCGGTCAGGCCGCGCCTCTTCCCTGTTTGCGCGCGCCCACCTGCTAGCGTCCCCGCAGCATGAGCGCGCCTGTAAGGTAGAGGTTGCCGCCGCACCCCGCGCCTAATGCGCGTCGCGGCGAGTTGGTATGTGACGATGCAGTCATTGGAGTTGTATCCGGTTAGACCGTGTCCTTCAGCCAGGGCATCATCGAGCGCAGATCGCGCCCGACGACCTCAATAAGATGAGTTGTGTCCGCAGCCTTGAGCGAATTGAAGCTGGGACGCCCCGCCTGGTTCTCGAGGATCCAATTGCGGGCAAAGGTCCCATCCTGCACTTCTTCCAGAATCTGCTGCATCCGCTCTCGCGCGCCGTCGTCGATCAGGCGAGGCCCGGACACATAGTCACCGTACTCAGCGGTGTCGCTCACGGAGTAGCGCATGTACTCCAGTCCACCCTGGTAGATGAGGTCAACGATGAGCTTCATCTCATGCAGGCACTCGAAATAGGCGATTTCCGGCTGATAGCCCGCCTTGACCAGCGTCTCAAACCCGGCCTTGACGAGGCTGCTGATTCCGCCGCAGAGGACGGCCTGTTCGCCGAACAAGTCGGTGATGGTCTCCTCTGCGAAGGTGGTCTCTATGACGCCGGCCTTGGTCGCGCCGATGCCCTTCGCGTAGCCGAGCGCCCGTGCCCGAGCGCCCTCGGTGACATCCTGGTGAATGGCCAACAGGGCAGGGGTGCCGACGCCGCGCTGGAACAGTTGCCGGACGCGATGGCCCGGCGCCTTGGGTGCAATCATGGTCACGTCTACGCCCGGAGGCGGAACGATCTGGCTGTAATGGATATTGAAGCCATGCGCGAACATCAGAGTCTTGCCGTCGCTGAGGTGCGGGGCGATGGACTCGTCATAGACCTGCTTCTGACGCGTGTCCGGGATCAGCATCATGATGATGCTGGCTCGCTGGGCGACCTCTTCAACGGTTCCCACTTCCAGGCCGTCCGATTCCGCCTGTTCCCACGACTTGCTGCCGCGGTACAGACCGACCATGACGTTTGCGCCGCTGTCCTTGAGATTTAAGGCGTGGGCGTGCCCCTGGCTGCCATAACCGATAACCCCAATCACCTCGTCCTTGAGGTGATCCAGGTTCGCGTCGTTGTCATAGTAGATGTCTGCCATCGTGCCCTTCCTGCCTGGTGTTGTCTTGTGCGGCAGCCGTACTCGGCCCTATCCCCTGTTCGGCCGCGCGCCCACGAGGGCAGGCGCACGGAATTCGCCTTCTTGTGGAACCTGTTCGTCCTTTGTAAGCGCCACGAGGCCCGTGCGCATCAGTTCGATTATCCCGAACGGCTCAAGCAACGCCAGCAGGCTTTCGACCTGCTCCGTCGGCCCGGTTATTTCCAAGATTACTGTGCTCGGAGAGACACTCACAACCTCAGCGCCACGGAACAGGTCAAGAATCTCGACGATGTGGCCGCGGTTCTCCTGATTCGCCCGGACCTTGATTAGCGCGGTCTCGCGCGCCACATAATCCTCGTCGGTGATGTCCATTACTTCGACCACGTCCACCACGTTCCACAGTTGCGACGTCACTTGCCAGAGGGCCGATTCCGGCACGTTGTCCACAACAATCGTCATGCGTGAGAACTCAGGCCTTTCCGAATGACCCACCGCCAGGCTGGCGATGTTGAAACCTCGCCGCCTGAACATGCTCGCCACGCGGTTGAGCACTCCGGGCCGATCATGAACCAGCGCGGAGATAACGCGACGCATCGTCATCGCACTACCGTCCCCAGCGGCTGCTGCTGCGTCCACGGATCCTCGACCATCTCATTAACGGACTGGCCTGCCGGAATCATCGGATACACCAGCTCATCAATCTCGACAAGGAAGTCGAGGATAACCGGGCCGTCATGATCCTGCGCCCGCTTAATGGCGGAATCGACGTCTTTGATGTCCTCGACTCGGATGCCAAGCATGCCGTAGGCCTCCGCGAGCTTCACGAAGTCCGGCCCAGTAGTGTTGATCTGGCTATAGCGCTTGTCATAGAAGAGCGTCTGCCATTGGCGCACCATGCCGTGGTGGAAGTTGTTCATGATCGCGAACTTGACGGGCGCATTCTCATCGCGAATGGTTGCGAGTTCCTGCAAAGTCATCTGGAAACCGGCGTCACCACAGATAGACCACACCTGCTCATTGGGCATTCCCATCTGCGCGCCCATCGCGGCCGGAACCTCATAGCCCATCGTGCCCAGACCACCGGACGTTATGAAGCTGTTCGGCCTGTCTGTGACGTAATGTTGAGCGGCCCACATCTGGTGCTGGCCAACGCCGGTCACGATGAACGCCTGGCCGTTCGTCATCTCGTGGATGCGCTTGATGACGTACTGGGTTGACGGCTTGCCAGCAAAGTCCCTGACAACTAGGGGATGCTCACGCCTGAGGTCGTCCACGCGTGACAGCCACTCTGTCCTTGCTTGCTTTTCAATCTGCGGCAGCAGCGCGTTGAGGGAGTTCTTGGCGTCACCAATCACTGGAGCATCCGCGAAAACGTTCTGGTGAATCGCAGAGCGGTCGATATTCAGATGCACGATCTTTGCGTTTGGCGCAAAGTCCGCAACCCGCCCGATGATGCGGTCGTCGAATCGTGACCCCACGTTGACGAGAAGGTCGCACTCATCCACTACAAGGTTGGCGAATGCCGACCCGTGCATGCCCATCAGGCTCACGTACAGGTAATGATTGCCCGGGAATGAACCGATACCAAGCAGGGTAGGTATGACGGGAATCTGGGCCTTCTCAGCCAGTTCCTGCAATTCCTTCTCTGCTTGAGCCACCAACACACCGCGCCCCGCAAGGATGACCGGCTTCTTCGCTGCGTTGATCATCTCGGCAGCGGCCTCTACCTGCACGGGATCGGGGTGCGTGATTGGCCTGAACCCGGGCAAATCGTCTACTGTCTCCGGATAGCCTTTGAACTCAGCGATTTCCTGTAGAACATCGCGTGGCAGATCCACGAGAACGGGCCCCGGCCGGGCCGATCGCGCGATGTGAAACGCTTCTTTCATCACGCGCGGAATATCCTCGGCGCTCAGAACGAGATAATTGTGCTTGGTGACGGGAATCGTCACACCCGTCACATCCGTCTCCTGGAACGCGTCCTTGCCAATGGCGGGTCGAGTCACCTGTCCGGTGATTGCCACGATGGGCGTGGAGTCCATGAAAGACGTGCCCAAGCCGACGGCCAGGTTGATTGCTCCCGGGCCGGACGTGGCGATGCAGACGCCCACCTTGCCCGTTGCTCGCGCATAGCCGTCCGCCGCGTGCGCTGCTCCCTGCTCATGCCGGGTAAGGACATGGTGAATGGACGGGTACTTCAATATGTGGTCGTAGAGTGGCAGTATCGCGCCGCCGGGAACGCCGAAAACGAGGTCGACGCCCTCAGCCTGCAGCGACTCGCATACAAACTCTCCGCCGGCCAGCATCCTGCCTGACATCGTTCTCCTCACTTCTCCGAACTTATCCGACTTGCTTGCGTGATTGCTTCCTCTTCATGCGGGGGAGGGTAGAGTAAAGGCCCGCGCCGCCCACAAAAAAACCCGTCCCGCGAAGGGACGGGAGCTTGCGCGATCCCGCGGTACCACCCTCCTTACCCGGCCCCGCGGCCGAGTCTCTCGTTAGCGTTTGTGCAGGCGCGACCCCGCCAAAACGCAATTGTCTCCATCCTGACGACGGAGACCGCGTTTCGGATGCTCCGGGGCGAGTTCACGAGTCATCACGACCGGGCTTCCACCGTCCCCGGCTCGCTGTCCGCTAGACTAACGCTACTACTCCCCTTCGTAGCAGAATCGATTTTGCCATTCCTAGCTACGAGTGTCAACATGATTCCTATTGGACGCCTATTGAGCCTGCCCTCCCGCCAAACCACTCGCCACCGCCGTTAGAGATGAAACTGCGCGACCTTGCCGATTCCGCCCTACGCCTTCTGTTTCCACCTCGATGCGTTCTGTGTGGACGGGAAGGCGACCTCATATGTGAGCCGTGCCGCCGAACTTTCCCCGCTCGCCTTGATGCGGATGCAATTCCGAAGCTGTCCGGCGTCCGCGCCGCGCGCGCCGTCTGGCCATATGAGAGGAACGTTCGCGAGGTTGTCCGACGTTACAAGTACAACGGTCTGCGTTCCCTTGCCCCGGTGCTCGCGTCAGAAATGGTTCATGTTCTGCTCGAATGGAATCCGTCAATCGACATGATTGTCCATGTCCCTGTCCATCCCGCACGATTGCGCGAACGGGGATTTGACCAGTCTGAGCTTCTAGCGCGAGAACTATCACGCACGAGGGGTATAGCAGCCGTTCCGTGCCTTATCCGACTGCGTGAGACCGACGTTCAAGCACGGGCGATGAGCGCCGCCCAACGTGCCGCCAATGTTCGCGGGGCATTCCATGTTCCGAATGATGATGGAATCCGCGGTGCCAATGTTCTTCTCATCGACGATGTGCTGACAACGGGCGCGACCTTGACCGAAGCAGCACGGGCATTGAGGCGCTCAGGTGCAAAAACCGTGTATGGTCTAACGCTCACACACGAGACGTAGGGAACTGTGGGCGTTCCATTGATCGTTATCGCGTCCAGGCGAGGGATAATGGCGTCATGACAGACGCACACGACGCCCCCCTTCGCGTTGGCAAGCTCCCGCCTGAGCTGCTTGCCCAATTGCTTGAGCAGGCTAAGGTCAATGACCCCAGCGTCATCCTTGGGCCTCGTATGGGAGAAGACGCAGCGCTGATTGACACCGGCGGTGAGAATTACCTTGTCGTCAGTTCTGACCCGATTACGTTCGCTGTGGAGCAGCTGGGCTGGTACGCCGTTCATGTCAACGCCAACGACATTGCCGCAAGCGGCGGAACGCCGCGCTGGATGACACTTACGGCTATCCTGCCGGAGGGCGCGCCCCCGCATGTGGCGCAGGACATTATGCGGCAGACGCTGGATGCGTGCGCGGAGATCGGGGTGACGCTTGTAGGCGGCCACACCGAGGTCACTCACGGCCTTGATCGCCCAATCGCAATCGGCACGATGATCGGTGAGGTACAAAAGGGTAAAGAAACGCCAACATCCGGCGTGCGGGAGGGTGATGCCATCGTTTTGACTAGAGGCATGGGCATCGAAGGGGCGGCTGTCCTAGCCATTGAGATGTCAGACCGCCTGCGTGCCGCCGGCGTGTCCGACGAAACTCTGAAAACTGCTGCGAACCTACTCTACAACCCCGGTATCAGCGTCGTGAAAGATGCCGCAACGGTCGCGAATTTGTTGGTTCCGAATCCTGACTGGCCGCTTCACGAGGCGCTCGGTCCCGCCATCAGCGCGATGCACGACCCAACGGAGGGGGGAGTGGCGACGGCGCTGCATGAGATGGCGGACGCATCTGGCGTGGGTATTCAGGTCGATACTTACTTGCTGGAAGTGTTCATGTACTCCGTCACCGAAGAGATCTGCCGGGCCCTCGACATCAATCCTCTAGGACTCATTGCGGGCGGCGCACTGCTCATTGCTGTCCGCTGGGACCTAATAGAGGCCTTTGCTCCTTTGCTTGAACGGCATGGCGTTCAAGCACTGATTATTGGTCGCGCTGTGCCGCGCTCTCAGGGCGTTAACGTTCCTCGATTTGAGCGCGACGAACTAGCGCGAATCCTCGGCTAATCAGTCCCTCGCGAAATGCCGGGGCGGCGCGCAGAGTTTCCGGAAGCTGGAATATTGTGCCTACGCGGCTTCGGGCATGGTTTCCAGGATGAGTTGCGCGTACTGGAGAAGATGCCGATCAGGGAGGAATAGCTCTCGGGCCCGCTCCCTGGCCGCTGCGCCCAGCTCAGCCGCCCATGTTGGATTGGTCAGCAATTTTCCAATAGCCTGCCCACATGCCGCCTCATCCAATGGGTCGGGCAGGAGAATTCCCGATTGACCATCGATGATCTGTTGACGGATACCGCCAACCGCGCTCGCGACGATGGGCTTTCCTTTCCACATCGCCTCGGTGACAGTTAGACCGAACCCCTCAGCGAGGCTCTTTTGAACGATGACCGTCGCGTGGCTCTGAATGGCGTTGATGATTGCGGCATTCTCCTCGCGATCGTCCATCGGCACGCTCACAAGATGCACTCGACGCCGTATCGCGTCCGGCAGGGCCCGCCATTCCGCTGTACACTCCGCCAGCACCACACCCGCTTCAGGATCATCGGCCACGCCGCTTGTTGAGGGCCCAGCAAGGAACAGGTGCGCGTCGGCGGGCGTTTGTTCCATCCCGGTGAATGCCCGCATCACACCCGCCATGTCCTTCAGTGCATCCCACCGCGCAATCTGCACGACAACCGGATCATCAGGGCGGGGCAGGGCGCCATCCGTCAGAGCCTCAACCCGGTGAATGAAGGGCGCGTACGACCCATCCTCACGCCGGAAAGACGGAGCCGTCACCGGTGCTGCATCCAACAACCCAACCTGCGCCAGGATGTCCCGCGCTGCGTCCAAACCCAAGGCTTCGTTCTTGGCGCTCGAGGGATCGATTGACGGATTGATGACGCGCACGGCGGTGGAATCGAGCCATGCCGGAGCATACTCTGCAAGGCTGAAAATGCAGAAGTCTGCCTGCTGAACATAGGGGCGCAGAAACTCCCACGCCGCGTTCACCAACTCGCCATGGCGTTCATGGCCGATGTGGGACCGCCAGATGACGCGAGCGCCTGCCTGCAGCATCGCCGCGGCCAGACCTGCCGTTTGAGGATCATGAAGGATGACGATGTCTCCGGTTCGCACCTGGGCCGAGATAGAGGCCGCGTTTTCAGCCAGTACACGCTCATAGTGCCCGCGCTCTGCTTCTCCGAGCGGGCCACCGTCGCCCTTCTCTCCGTGAAGATTGTTATGAATCCGCTTTGTTATGCGAAAAAATTCACTATCTCCGTCTATGACAAGCCAGCGAGATTCGACACCCGCTCCCTTCGCATAACCACATAGCCCCTGTACCAGCTCCGCCACGCCGCCACCCCTGGCCGTGGAGTTAATGTTGATCACGGCTCGCCCTTGAAGGGCGTGGCTGACTGTTTGGGCCGCCTCTGCAAGCGCAGAGCCTCGCCTTTTGTTGACGAACGGAATGAGTAGGTCAGGCGACCGAGGGGGTACCTCGACCTCCAGGACCTTACCGGCGTCGGCAATCCTGTCTACTGATGCTGTCACGATTTCCCCCGCGCATTTGATAACGACCACAGTAGGGTCAAACTAATTGTACGTGTCCAGACCTAATCTGCCATAGAGCTTCTCGGGTACGAACCTAGCAGACGGATCCGCTTGCAAATCGTCCCGAGTCCTGCCTCAACCTCCGCGAATGCCTCTGCCAGTCCTGTGTCGGTGATATGTCCCAGGTACTCTACGATGAATGTGTATTCCCACAAGCCCTCCCGCTGATCGAGTCGGGATGGCCGTGACTGCAGCATCGTTGCATTCAACCCGCGCGAGGAAAACATGGTTAGCACCTTGACCAAAGCGCCGGGTTGATTTTCGATGTCAAAGAGGATCGTCGTCTTGTCTCCACCGGTGGTGCCCGGAGTCTCGTTGTGCCCAAGCACCCAGAAACGGGTTGCGTTCTCCGAGCCATCCTCCATGTTTTCCCGCACCACCTTCAGTCTGTAGTACATAGCCGCAACGGCATTGGCCAATGCCGCCGCCCCCGGGTCTTCAGATGCCGCGGCTATCTGAGCCCCACGTGCTGTGCTCGACTCCTCGATGACCTCGATCTCCCGCCCCAGCTCTTCAGATAAGCGCTGAATGCTCCGCCGGCACTGGCTCAAGGCCTGTGGGTGCGAGTAGATGCGTGTGACCTGTTCCAGCGTTGTCTTGGTCAGCAAGTGATGATGAATGGGCAAAAAGACTTCAGCCACGACGTTGATCCCGTCCCTGGCTCCGACGAAATCCAGCGTCGCACCCACCGTTCCCTCAAGCAGGTTCTCGATAGGTAGTACACCGTATTCAATCTCACCCTGATGGACGGCCTGGCAGATTGCCTCCGACTCCATCGGTTCGAAAATGGCATCCCGGCCGAAATGGGCGATGGCGGCAAGGTGAGTGAATGTCGCCTCCGGCTGAAGAAAACCGACGGTTGGCCTGTCGTAGGTCATGCCCGCTCCACTTTCATCCGCACGAATCCTCGCTTGCCCATCTTGATGATTGCTCCTTCAACGTCCTCCGGAGAGAGTTGCATAGTGGGTTCGGTGTGGCGGTGATCATTGATTTCCAGACCACCCTGCCGGATGAGGCGGCGCGCGTCGCCGCGGCTCGTCGCAAGGCCCGTCGCCACCGCAACATCCAGGATTGTCAGCGGTTCCTGAGAAAGCTTCAAGGGAACCTCCTCCACGTCCTGGCGCATGCTCCCTTCATCCACCACGCGTGTGAACTCTGTCTGTGCCCGGTTCGCCTCATCAGCACCGTGCAGGCGCTCGGTCACTACTCGAGCAAATCGCTCGCGGGCGTCCTGTAGATTAGATTCCGACGAAAGCCGGCTGCGGACCTCGTCGATTTCCTGGTCCGGCGTGTCTGTGAGAACACTCAAGAACATCGGCAATAACTCATCGCTAACTTGCGTCAGCTTGAAGAACATGTCGACGGGATTTTCGATGAGATCGACGGTGTTCCCATAGGACTTGCTCATTTTGCGGCCATCCAGCCCCGGGATGAGCGGCGTCATTAGCACATGCTTTGTTTTGCCGTTGTAGTTTCGCACGAGGTCCCGCCCGACCATCATATTGAACATCTGGTCACGGCCGCCAAGCTCGGCGTCCACACTCATCGCCACGGAGTCGTATCCCTGAAGCAGCGGGTAGAGCGTCTCATGAAGGTGGAGGGGCCGCTGTTGTGTGAGCCGTTCCTGGAACATGTCCCGCTCAATGAGCTGCTGCACGGTCACGTTCGCTGAAATCTCGATCATGTCTCGCAGCGTAAGTTGGTCCAACCACTCGCCGTTCCACTTGATCTCGACGGGATTCTCTCCACCCAGATCAAGCACACGGGAGATCTGATTCCGCCACGTTTGGGCGTTAGCGACGACGTCCTCACGGGTCAACTGTCGGCGCTCTGCTGACTGCCCCGTCGGGTCTCCAATTCGCGCTGTGAAATCCCCGAAGAGAAAGATGACCCGGTGACCGTTCAACTGGAACCAACGCAGCACGCGCAGTGAGAGATAGTGTCCGATATGCAAGCTGGTGCTTGTCGGATCGAATCCCTGGTAGATCGTTAGACGTCTCCCGGAATCCAGATCCTGTTGAAGCTCCTCCTCAACGTTCACCCCGTCCAGGATGCCCCGCCTAAGAAGGTCGGATAGGGACCATTTCGCGAGCGATTCATCAGTCGGAGGGGCGGGGTATGATTCGGCGTCCTCCTCCGTTGCCCCGAGAGATTGCAGCAGGGCAGTGGCCTCTTCGATGTCGTCAGCACGTGTAAGCGATGAATCATCCTCTGAGAGTGATGGCCTGTCCGCATTCACAGAACCGTAGCAGACCTTTCCGCCCAACACCGCCTTGGCCAGCAGCGCCACTTCCTGCGTTGCTGCCTCAACATCCTCGGCAGTTGAGTCCGTGAACCCGTCGACGGGAAAGACTATCATCCGGCTTTCCGGCGTAGTCATAGCCCTCTCCGCCTGACGCCACACCCACCGTCGCGTGCGAATGTCGCTTCCGGTTGCATACACTGGCTCGTCGGGGGGCACCTCCTCCGTATCATCGCCGGCAGAGGCCATGAACGTATCTCCGTCACGGCTCAGACGCACAGTCATGTCTCCTAAGAGTCGATCAACATCATGGGCGCCGACAGGGATGAAGTGCCTCAACGAAACAAGGTTGGCAATGTCAGCCGCAGGATTGATCGAACGGGTGTAGTCGCCGCGTAGGCACCGCTGGGCGAGGGCCGCGACCGACGGCATATGAGTCCGAGGATTGATTCCCTCTGCCTCAAACGCCTGCTCCCAGCGGGCAATCGCAGGATGGCCGCGCAGGCCGGCCCCGCCGAGCCGCCAGGACACGGTCTGTGCCGCCTTGAGTAGCGCGCGTTGTAGTGGAACGACGTTTTCAGAAGAGTGCTTGGGCGCGCCATGCACGAATACGACGCCCACAACATACGTCGGGTGTCGCTTGAGCAGGTCGTCTGAAATCTCAAACAACATTACACGCGCCTTTTGAGCGTCATGAACTCAGGGCGGAATGGTGGCAGGAGAGGGATTCGAACCCCCGTAGCCCTTAGGGCGCCAAGTTTACAGCCTGGTGCGTTTGTCCGCTCCGCCATCCTGCCAATGCTACGCATTCTACTGACCACCGCCTTGTCACGTCATGCCCGCGCCAGTTCATTCTGGGCGCGGCGAAGAATGCTGAGCCTCCTTTGCCCTAGACCTCCCGTCCAATTGCCTTGGCAATACCGTGGATCTCTTGTTGAAGGTCAGGCAGCCACTCCATCGGCAGCGATTGTGCGCCATCCGAGAGTGCAGCAGTGGGATTGGGATGCGCCTCGATAAGAAGCCCGTCCGCTCCTGCTGCAATTGCAGCCTTTGCCATCGGCATCACCAGGTCACGCTCGCCCGTTCCGTGGCTCGGATCGACGACGACGGGCAGGTGACTCTCCCTCTTGAGGATTTGCACCGCAGTTAGATCCAGGACGTTCCGAGAAAATTCATCGTCAAAGGTGCGGATGCCACGCTCACACATGATGACGTTCCAATTGCCCTCGCTGATGATGTACTCCGCGCTCAGCAGCCACTCGCGGATCGTGGCATGGAATCCGCGCTTCAGCATGACCGGCTTGCGTGTCTGTCCGACGGTCTTGAGCAGCCGGAAGGCGTGCATGGTGCGAGCGCCAATCTGCAAGATGTCCGCGTACTCCTCGCACATCTCTACGTCCATCTCGGACATCACCTCGGTGATGACCATCAGCCCAAACTCATCCGCGACGTTTCTAAGGATGCGCAGTCCTTCCAGCCCCAGCCCCTGGAAGGTATACGGTGAGGTGCGAGGCTTGAACGCCCCCCCACGAAGAACGGTGAAGCCCAGTTTCTTGTCCATCTCGGCAATCTGCCGTACCTGTTCCTCAGACTCCACCGCGCACGGCCCTACCATCATGGCCAGAGGCGCGGTTGACCCAATTTTTACGCCGTTCGGCAAATCGACCACGGTGTCCCGCTTTCGGAAATCACGGCTCACATGCTTGTACGGCTTCATGATGCGGACCACGTGATCCACGCCCGGCAGGATTCTCAAGACATCATCGCCCCCTGCCGTAGTATCGCCAATCACAGCAACAACACTAGTGAACTCGCCCGGCTCCACGTCCGCCCGATAGCCAAGTTCCTGAATCTTCTCAACGACACCGTTTACGTTGTCCTGTGTCGCGTCAGCTCGCATTACGACGATCATTGGGTCCGCTTTCCTCCGGCCACGCGGCCTGTGCTCTCTCTACCACTCCTGATATACGGAAAGCCCCCCCGACTGATACGGGGGGGCTTTGCCTTTTTCTCTACTGTGCGCGTCAATCAGATGAGCAAGGCCGACGACCCACCCCGCAGGGGGTAGCTAAAGTCATAATAGCGATAGCCGGGGCCAATCATCACGTCAAAATCCTACTGACGTCATAGTCAATCTGTCAAGTCTTTGAAACCGGTTTGAAACCAGTCTTGGAATACTTGACATTTCTGCTCCTGCGCGAATAGACTGACCACGCTCCGGAGGCAGAATGGCACGCGGCAAAACCAAGCTAATGAAGCAGGTCGAGGAGCGCTACGGGCGCCCCCTTGAGCGGCTTTTGCCCGAAATGTACAACGAACTTGGATTGCCAGGCATGTCCGAAGAGCTCGGTATCAGCAAGGGAACTCTCTGGTACTGGCTACTCAAGATGAACCTCACTGTCAAGCGCGTTGCGCTCGCCCCCGGCGAGAGCCTGGAAATCAAGCGCGAAGCCTCCTGACGGCGGCGGCCCGAATAAGGCCCCGTCGTGCGACGGTTCACCAGGGAACTATCTGCCTTCGTTATTATCATTGTCCTCGTTGGGCTTGCCGTGCTTATTGGGCCGCTTGTTCGCGGTTTCCTGGCGGAGCGCGCCCACGACGCGGATCGCTCGCTACTGCAGGAAGCTATCCCTATCTACCAGGAGGCTCGAGTCTTTCCCCAACCGGAATGGCCGACTCTCTCCGGCGAGACCGGTGTGCCGCGGGAGGGGGATGCGGCCGGTTACCAGTGCGACGGCTCAGATGGTGGAGAAACCTGCTCTTGGCTCGCTCTCGAACTGCTTGCAGAGCACGGCGGGCTGGAGTCCACGGCTACCATCACATCCGCTGAAACTACGTTGAACGTGGGCGCAACAAACGCACCGAGCGGCAACTACGGTTGGTACCTGGACACGTCTGGACAGGTGGGATCAGAGCCGGCCTTTGATCGAGACGTTGGCTATCCATAACCTCCGTCGCGTCGGCGCGCGGCCGGAATTGGCCGCTACCCTCGTCTAGTGTCTCAACTAAAGACGGAACGGGCAGCCCGGAGTATTGCCCGGGACTGCCCGCCTATGATCTGGAAGTGTGAATCTGGCGCTTACGCCGGATAGACAATCTCCCCACCGGAGGTCTGACGCGAAGGCTGCCTCGCCGTTTCCGCGCCCTTGGTTGCCCAGAAAATCTCAGCGATCTCCTGCACCGTCGAGACCAGCGCCTGCGCGTTGTCCATGCTGACGCTCTGCCGCGCGGCGGAACCCTGCTTCATTGCCGTGAAGAACAAGCTGTGCAGATTCGGGTGCTGCTCCAGGTGCTCGGGGCGGAAATAGTCGCCCCATAGGATGCGGAGCTCTTTCTTGGCAAGCTCAGCGTGCTCTTCTTTGACGGCGATATAGCGCACCAGCTTGTTGCGTGCCTCTGTGTCCGTCGCATCACCGAGATCCTCAATCAAATTCACCATCCTGACCACCGTGTGCGCCGCAATCTGCGCCTGATGCGGGTCATAGATACCGCATGGAATATCGCAGTGCGCATTGGCAGTACGGGCGGGTGAGAGCTTTTCGATAGCTCGTAGAGCTATACTAAGTGCGGACATTTCTTCCTCCTGTCGTCCCCAATTGTTAAGTTGGCTCATCAGCGGATTCAAACGTGAAAGATTGTACGGTAGCCCCCACTCATAGGGCAAGGAATGCCCCAGGCTTTGCCGAGGACCTCTGATGCCCTGGTGGTTGCATCCCCCACGCCTGTTGGATCTATTCAGTTCCCTCAGGTTCCGCGTGGCCGGCCACAGCATGGAGCCATATTTGCTGGAGGGCGACATGGTCCTCGTGTCACGGCGATTCCCCGGTGGAATGCCGCGACGAGGTGACGTTGTGGCATTCAGGGAGCCCGAATCGGGGGGAGTATCTATCAAGCGCATTTGCGGTCTGCCGAACGAGCGCATTGAAATCATCGACGCCGCTATATATGTGAACGGCGAATCGCTTCCGGAGGTGTATGTCTCACGCGCGCCGTCAAGGCCGAATTCCGGCGATAGCGCCGAGTGGATGACTGGCGAGGATGAGTTCGTTCTACTCGGTGATAATCGTGGTGACAGCAAGGACAGCCGGGCATTTGGTTCGGTCGCGCGCGATTCTATTGCGGGCCGAGTATGGTATTGCCACGCACCCAAGGGCAGGAGGGGCATCCTGCGCTGACAGATATGACACCGACGCGCTACGATGACTGCGCGGCATCGGAGACTTGGCCGCACAAACGGGGGAGTACAAACACATGACCATGCCGGAAGTAGGACAACAATTGCCGGATCTGACGTTTACGTCAGGATTCCGCGAGACGATCAGCACCGCAGATCTCAAAGGCGAAGAGAACCTCGTCATCGCCTTCTACGCCGCCGCGTTTACTGGCGGTTGAGAGCGCGAGCTGAGGGAATTCGAGCGTCTGCACGACGAATTCCGCAAGCTAAACACCCAGGTCTGGGGTTCAAGTGTTGATCTAATTCCGAGCCAGGCTGCGTTCGCAAAGCATTGTGGCCTGAGTTATCGGCTCGTCAGCGGTTACCCGAACCATGAGTCGGCCAAGGCACTCGGCGCATGGAATGAAGAGCGCAGCATGATTCGTCGCATCACTTACGTCATCGACAAAGAAGGCATTCTGCGCCACGTCATCGATGACCCAGGCGACATGGAACGCCACGCCAACGAGGCGCTGGAGGCGGTCAAAGGCCTGAGTTCCTAACCTTCTGCGGGCCGGATTACTCGCGGGGCGCGGAGGTCCGAACCGGGTCCCTGCCGCGCAGAGCGGATACGACAACGGCGGCGACGAGCAACACAGTAAGGTACGTAATGACGTCCTGGTAGCCCGTCGTAACTGACTGTGCCATCGCTGTCCCTGCGTCCACCCCTGAGCCCAGGAGACGGGCTTCTTCGTCACGCTGAATCACAGCAAAAAGCGTTCCCGCGATCGCGATGCCCGTTGCCTGGCTTACCTGCCTGACTGTGGCGATCATCGCCGATGCCGTTCCCAGACGATGTGGCGGCACAGAGCTCACGAGGGCGGTGTTGTTGCCCGGCTCAAAGATCGATATGCCCGTACCCAGAGCCAGCAGCACGGTAACCAGAATAGCGACATGCGTGTCGACGCCGATATAACTCAAGGCGTAGTAAGCAACCGTCATCAGTGCGAGTCCGAAAGTGGCAATCACCCGCGTTGGGACTTTGTCTGCTACCCACCCGGCCGATGGCGCGACAAAGAGTCGTACCACGGGCAGAGTGACAAGGATGAGCCCCGCCTCGGTCGCGGTGAGTCCCCGTCCGTCCAGCAGGAAGAACGGCAGCAAGATGATGATTGCCCCCTGCGTGATGAACTGGAGAGTGTTGGTTGCGTTTGACGCGGAGAACTGGCGGCTTAGAAAAAGGCTCAGTTCCAGGATGGGCAGCCGCTCACGCAGGAACCGAATGCCATTCCTCCGAATCTGGAGAACCATCATGTCCGGTCTCGACTGTATGTACATGAATACGGCGAATGAGACGGACGCCACTGTTGCGAATCCGATGATGAGGGGCTCCGACCAGCCGAGAATCGGCCCTCGGTTGAGCGCAAGCAGGAACGTCGTCATGAAGGCGAAGAGCAGGACTGCCCCAAAGAAATCGAACCGAACATGCCGCCCTTCCTCGCGGTCGTTTCGCATAATGACTAGGCCCATAACAAAGAAGAAGAGAATGAACGGTATGCGCGTGTAGAAGAGTGCCTGCCATCCCAATGCGTCTAACAGGAGTCCCCCAACTAGTGGCCCGGTCGAGAGACCGATTCCCACGAAGACGTTCTCCAAGCCGATAGCCCGCGCCCGTTCCGCCTCAGGAAAAGCCGCCACAACAATGGCATCGCTGTTGGAGATGAACAGCGCCAGCCCGATGCCTTGAATGACACGCGCGAAGAGCAGCATCGGAAGCGTCGTGCTCAGTGTGGCAATCACCAGTCCGAGGCCAAACACGAGAAATCCGGCCAGGAAAACCTGCTTGCGACCAATGGCGTCGCCCAGGCTGCCAAACGTCAGACTCAACCCGAGGCTCGCCAGCAAGTAAATGACGCTCACCCAGAGGATGACATCGGGTTCGACATTGAACTCTCGCCCAAGCTCGGGAAGCGCGATGTTCGTAATGGCAACGTCGAATGAGCTCGTCAGGATGCTAACGCCCACCGTAATGAGCACGAGCCATTTGTAATGTCGGCTGGATCGAAGCCTTTCCGTGAATTGCCTCAACTGCTCACGAGCCTATGCCTGTTGCCGGCGTTGGGTTGCTGGCGCGCCCATGCCGCGTCCGCCGGGCGGCCCACTGCGGTGCGGCGGATCCTTGCCCCGCAGAATTGAAACAACGATGGCGCCCAAGAGGGTGACCACCATGATTGTCAACACATCCTGGAATCCCGTGGTGACAGAACGGCTCAATGCTTCCTCTGCCGCCACGCCGGCCTCCAACAAGCGAGATTCCTCACTGCTCTGGATGACGGCGTACACCGTGCCCGCCACAGCTATACCGGTCGCCATGCTTATCTGCCGCACCGTGCCGATCATTCCTGATGCGGTCCCGAGATGCGACGGTGGTACAGAGCCCATGATTGCGCTGTTATTGCCCGGTCCGAATATCGAGCTTCCTGTGCCTTCGAGAAGCAGCAGCGTGACGAGCATGGCAACAGGCGTGTCGATTCCGACGCTCCTCAGCCCAAAATAAGCGCCCGTCATTATGAGCAGTCCGATGGTCGACACGATCCGTGATGGCGCCTTGTCCGCCGCCCACCCCGCCGCAGGCGCGATGACCAGCCTCACCACCGGCAGCGTGATGAGTATCAGACCCGCTTCCGTCGCTGTGAATCCTCGTCCCTCAAGTAAGAAGAATGGCAGCAAAATTACTATTGCGCCCTGGCTCAAAAACTGGAGTGCGTTGGCTGCGTTCGCGAACGAGAACATGCGGTTCCGGAAGAGGTTCAGTTCCAGCACAGGTAAGTGATCACGCAGCATGCGGATGCCCCGCATGTGAATCTCCAGGATCAGCGTGCGTTGCCGAGATTCCACAAAAAGGAACCCGATGAACAACAGCAGGGCAGTCGCGCCGAGCCCGATGATAACCGGCTCGGTCCATCCCAGCTTGGGCCCGCGGTTGAGCGCCAACAGGAATGCCGAGATGAAACCGAAAAGTGCGACCGCACCAAAGAGGTCAAAGCGGACGTGGCGGCCCTCTTCCCTGTCGTTGCGTAGGAAAAGCAACCCCATAACGAAGAATGCCATCATGAACGGCGCGCGGGTATAGAACAGCGACTGCCAACCCCAGAGGTCGAGCAGGAAACCACCGAGTGGTGGACCGCTCGCCAGCCCGACGCCGACGAATGCGTTTTCCATGCCCAGAGCGCGTCCGCGCTCCGTGTCTGGGAATGCATCGACGACTAGAGCGTTGCCGTTGGCAAGAATCATCGCTTGTCCAATGCCCTGAATAACTCGGCCAAACAGCAGCATCGGCAGAGTTGTGCTCAACGGTGTGATGATCAGCCCAATCCCAAAAACTAGAAACCCTGTGAGAAAGACTTGTTTGCGGCCAATAGCGTCACCCAGGCTGCCCAGCGTTAGCATCAGTCCTATGCTTGCCAGCAAATAGGCGACGCTCACCCAGAGGATGACGCTGGCGTCCACGCCGAAAATCTCAGCGAGCTCCGGCAGAGCAATATTCGTGATAGAACCGTCAACCGTGCTTGTCAGGATGCCAAGCCCAACAGTGACAAGCACCAACCACTTGTACCGACGGCCTGAACGGAGTCTATGTCCCAAGGTCATTTCAAGAATCTACACCCGAACGCCATTCTCAATACAGAGTCTTAGTCCGGACGACGCCTCTGTCTTGACTTTGGGCAAGCGCGGCAAACTCTTAGTCCAAGATCCACGACGAGACTGTAAATCCGGACTGGAATCCCTGGCTGAGCGCGTGCGCGACCTCCCTGAAATTGGGTTCAATATCCAGCGCCCTCGCCAGCGTTCCCGTCCGGTCATTCAAATCGCGGCGGTACCGCTCTCGCCGTCCGGGATCCAGACGGAGCAGATCCGCCAAACCCGCCCCCGTCTCTACGAGCGGAATCGTCCCCTGTTGGAGGACGACGCCTGCAGAACGGCGCTGTGCGCTCGCCACTAGCTTCCGCCCGGCCCAATACACCTCGTGCCGTCCCGGCGTTTCAAAGCACCCGAAATCAACGCCTGTTTCCGGCCAGACCGGGGCGGAGTCACGCACGGATACCCGGATGCCCAGCATTCCCAAGCCCGCTACGAGCGCCTCACTGACCGCGGCATAGCTCGCGAGGACGTCAGTGGAAAACGGTGATTGATTGATGGGCGCAATCACGCTGTAAGTGATGTCGCCAACCGAGTGCAGAATTGCCTTGCCGCCGGTTGGACGCCTCGCGATCTCAATGCCCTCTCTCCGGCAACGCTCGCTATCGAGCAACGAATCTGCCTTCTGGTGCCGACCCAGGGACACAGAAGGACAGGGCCAGGAGTAGATCCGCACGACCGGCTCAGACTCTCCCTCGGCCACTTGGGCGGCCAATTCGGCGTCCAGCGCCATGTTCTCCTGCCCCGTAATCCCAGCGTCCAATTCAAGCTTCCACTTGCCGCTCATGGCAAAACGATACCTGCAAATCGAAGAATTCAAATGCGCTGCGCCACAATTGCGGTGTATACTTGCAACATCATCATGCGCATAAGCGCAACGTCAGGGGACTCGATGCTCCAGGAGCCCGTTGAGGGTAGTCAACAGGATTCACTGCGGCCGGAAGACACCGAAATGGGCCGTCTTTTGGAGGCGGAAGGGCAGGCCATGCCAGTCCTTCGCCGTGGAGAGGCGGTCGAGGGCGTTATCGTCCATGTCGACGACGAAGGCCTGCTCGTTAATATCGGCGCCAAGAGCGAAGGGGTGATTCCCTACCGCGAAATGCGAAGCCTCCCTGACGACGAGGCACGCGCCCTGAAAGCCGGGGATTCCATAGTTGCAACTCTCGTGCGAACCGATGAAGCCGGCCAATACATGCTCTCGTATGACAGAGCGCAGGCCGAGCGCGGGTGGCGTCAACTCGAAAAAGAAAAGGACTCCGACGAACTCATCACCGGCAAAGTCATCGGTCACAATCGCGGAGGCATCCTCGTCGAAACCCGAGGCGTGCAGGCGTTCGTGCCGTTGTCGCAGTTGTCGCCTGAGCACCGCGAACTCGCGTCCGGCGAGGGCGACGACCAGTTGCAGGCTCTTGATACGCTCGTTGGCCAGGAATTCCAGTTCAAGGTTATTGAAGTCAATCGACGCCGACAGCGCGCCATTCTCTCGGAGCGAGCCGCGTCTCAGGACATGCGAATCGAACAGCGGCAAGCCCTACTTGCTGAATTGCAGGAGGGGACAGTCCGCAAGGGCCGGGTGACAGGTGTCCGTGATTTCGGCGCCTTCGTTGACCTTGGCGGCGCGGACGGCCTCATCCATGTGTCTGAACTTGCGTGGGAACCCGTTACGCATCCCTCGGAGATTGTTCAGACGGGACAGGAACTTGAGGTTCACGTCCTCAAGGTCGACCACGAGACCGGCCGCATCTCTCTTAGCCTGCGTCGCACGCAGCCGGATCCCTGGCTTGCGGAGGTGGAGGCGTATCAGGAGGGTCAGATAGTCGAGGCAACCGTGACCCGCCTCGCCGTATTTGGCGCATTTGCACGTTTGGAGCAAAGTAATATAGAGGGCCTTATCCACATCTCGGAAATGGCGGACCACCACATCAACCACCCGCGTGAGGTCATCAAGGAGGGTGACACGCGACAAGTGAAAGTGCTCCGGATCGAACCGGAGCGGCGGAGGCTGGGGCTCAGCCTACGACAGGTGGAAGCTTAGAGTCGGATAGCGCGGACGCGAATCCCATCATTCAGGGTGAGCGGAGAAAAAAATGGCGAGCAGATTTGAGAAGTTCTCGGAACGAGCCAGGCGGGTTCTCTCCCTGGCGCAGGAAGAGGCGGGCGAACTAAACCACAACTACATCGGCACGGAGCACGTCCTGTTGGGACTTGCACGTGAGCCGGAAGGTGTCGGTACACGCGTCTTGGTCTCCCTCGGTGTCGATCTTTCCAAGATCCGATCTGCCGTCACTTTTATTATCGGGCGGGGTCAGAAGCAGCCGACGAGCGACGTCGGCCTCACGCCCCGTGCCAAGAAAGTTATTGAACTCGCCGTTGATGAAGCGCGCGAGATGTCACATCACTACATCGGTACCGAGCACCTGCTCATCGGCCTCTTGCGTGAGGGCGATGGCGTAGCCGCGGGCGTCCTTGAGAGCCTTGGTGTCACTCTCGACAAGGTGCGGCAGGAAACCCAGCGCATCTTGAGCCAGTCCGGCGGGCAACCGGGTAGCAAGTCCGGCACGCGCACGCCGACACTTGATCAGTTGGGCGTTGATTTGACTCATCTCGCGCGTGAAGGCGATCTGGATCCCGTAATCGGTCGTCAGCAAGAGATTGAGCGCGTTGTGCAGATACTCTCGCGGCGCACCAAAAACAACCCGGTTCTTATTGGCGAGCCCGGTGTTGGCAAGACCGCCATCGTTGAGGCGCTGGCCCAGCGTATTGTCGGCAGTGATATCCCGGACAGCCTGAGTGGGGCGCGGCTCGTGACGCTGGACATGGGCGCGCTCGTCGCAGGTACCAAGTATCGCGGCGAATTCGAGGAGCGCCTCAAGAAGGTTGTCGACGAGATTCGCGCAGCCAAAAACATCATTCTGTTCATTGATGAGATGCACACGCTCGTCGGAGCAGGAGCGGCAGAAGGCGCGGTTGACGCGTCCAACATTCTGAAGCCGTCGCTCGCTCGTGGAGAGTTGCAGACGATCGGTGCAACCACCCTGGACGATTACCGCCGCTACGTTGAGCGCGATCCCGCACTTGAGCGGCGCTTCCAACCTGTACGTGTGGAGGAGCCGTCGTCCGACGACACCGCCGCCATCTTGCGTGGCGTCAAGTCGCAGTATGAAGAGCACCACAGCCTCACCATCACGGATGAGGCAGTGGAAGCCGCGGCCTCACTCGCATCCCGGTACATCGCGGACCGTTTCTTGCCGGACAAGGCCATCGACCTCATTGATGAGGCAGCTAGCCGTGTCCGCATTCGGGCGTCTTCCATGCCGCTCTCCGTCAAGGAAGCGATGAGGGCGCTTGAGCGGGTCCGTGCCGAAAAGGACAACGCCGTCGCTGCCGCCAATTTCGATTTCGCTGCCGAGATGCGCGAGCGTGAGGTCAGCCTCGCCGAGCGCATTGCTCGCCTTGAGCAGGAGTGGCAGAACGAACAGCAGACCGCGACACCTGAGGTGACTGAGGACGACATCGCACAAGTCGTGAGTATGTGGACCAATATTCCGGTCACGCGACTCGCTGCCGAAGAGAGCGAGCGCCTCCTGCACATGGAAGAGGTGATGCACGACCGCATCATCGGACAGCATGAGGCCATCATCAATGTGTCCAAGGCCGTCCGCCGCGCAAGGGCAGGGCTTAAGGACCCGCGTCGCCCCATCGGAACCTTCCTGTTCCTTGGGCCGACGGGCGTCGGTAAGACCGAACTCGTCCGCGCGCTGTCCGAATTCATGTTTGGATCAGAGGACTCCCTCATTCGCCTTGACATGTCCGAGTTCATGGAGCGGCATACCGTGGCGAGACTCGTAGGTGCGCCGCCCGGGTACGTTGGCTTTGACGAGGGCGGCCAGTTGACGGAGGCCGTGCGCCGCAAGTCCTACTGCGTCATCCTCTTTGACGAGATTGAAAAGGCCCACCCCGAGGTCTTCAACATCCTTTTGCAGATCTTCGATGACGGCCACCTGACGGACGCGAAAGGCCGCAAGGTCGATTTCCGCAACGCCATCATTGTCATGACCTCCAACATTGGTGCGGAGGTCATCAAGAAGAACTCCAACATCGGGTTCTCTTACGCCAAGGATGAGACCGATGTGCGCACGAAGAGCTATGAGCGCATGAAGGACAAGGTGCTGGACGAGGTCAAGCAGTTCTTCCGCCCCGAGTTCCTCAATCGCATCGACGCGCAGGTTGTCTTCCACTCGTTGGAGCGTGAGCACATTCGCCAAATCGTCGACCTCATGATGAAGGATGTCGAAAAGCAGTTGGAGACCAAGAAGATCTCTATCGAAGCCACCGATGCGCTGCGTGATTACATCGGCGAAAAGGGTTACGACGAAACGTATGGCGCCAGACCGCTGCGCCGCGTCATCCAGGATTTGATCGAGGACAGGCTGTCTGACGACATCCTCGCCGGCACGATCGAGGAGGGTGGCTCGGTTCGCGTCGATTACGTGGACGAACAGGTTGTCGTCACGACTATCGAGAGTGCGACGGCAACGGACGCCGACCCCGAGGAAACTGCCGAGACTCCCGAGACCGTCGAGGTGGCGGGCTAACTGACGGCTGGGTCTGGCACGATGCCACGACCGCGCGTTGCCTATAGCTGTACGGCTTGTGGGGCTGAAACGTCCCGTTGGGAAGGCCGATGTCCGCGCTGTGAATCGTGGGGCTCGCTCGTCGAGATAACGACCGAATCCAACGGCCTGGCGCCCGGCATCACCGGTGACGCTCCCGCGCCTGCTGCGTTGACAACCCTCATGGAAAGGGCGGCTGCGCAGCCGTCCCGCATCACGGTCGGAGCGATGCCGGAGTTGATGACCGTCCTCGGCGGCGGCGTTGTGCCCGGCAGCGTCACTCTGCTCGGAGGCGAGCCCGGTATCGGTAAATCAACCTTGCTGCTGCAGATTGCGTCTGCACTAGGGGCGGCGGGAGCAAATGTGGTCTACGTCGCAGGGGAAGAGTCACCGGAGCAGATCGCATTGAGGGCCGCGCGCCTCTCCCTGGCGGGTGATGGGGTGACGCTGGTGTCTGAGACAAACGTCGATGCATTACTACATTCCCTGAACGGAATCCCGCCGGGCCTGTTGCTTGTGGATTCGATTCAGACACTCAGAACTGATGCGACGTCCTCTGCAGGGAGTATTGCGCAAGTCCGGGAATGCGGCGCGCGACTTGTCGAGTGGGGGCGCCGTCGTGGTGTATCTATCATCATGACCGGCCACGTGACCAAGGACGGCGCTATTGCAGGTCCACGCGTGCTTGAACACGCCGTGGACGTTGTGCTCTACCTCGAGGGCGAGGGCCTTGGCCCCTACCGCGTTGCCCGGTGTGTCAAGAACCGGTTTGGCTCCACGGACGAGATTGCCGTCCTTGAAATGACTGACTCCGGCCTCCGTGAGGTTGATGATCCCTCTGCCGCCCTAACGCAGGAACGAACGTCAACCGCACCCGGTTCCATCGTCACCCCCATCGTTGAGGGAACTCGCCCCTTGCTGGTCGAGATACAGGCTCTTGTTGCTCCGTCCGGCGGGGCAGATCCCCGCCGCATGGCGACCGGCGTCGATCTCAACCGGCTCTTGCTGATCTGCGCTGTTCTTTCGCGGCGTCTGCGTCTCCCGCTCGGAAAGCATGACGTTATCGTCAACGCTATCGGTGGCCTGCGCGTCACGAGCCCGTCCGCGGATCTCGCGATCGCACTCGCCATCGTCTCAAGTCTTCGTGATGTTCCTGCCGCTCCTGACCTTGCCGCAGTCGGCGAGATTGGTCTTACCGGGGACGTTCGGCGTGTACCTCAACTGCAGCGTCGTATCGGCGAGGCGGCTCGGCGCGGTTACAGCCGGATTATCACACCTGCTGATTCCGCAACAACCTCTCACGCGACGATAGGCGTCATTCCCGTTTCCACGCTCCACGAGGCCGTAGAGCAAGCCCTATCGTCCTACCCTGAGAGGGACAACATTGAGCCCATGTTCTCGTCGGGAGATGGGTAGGGTGAGCGCACGATGAATACCATGTCGCCTGAAACTGCGGCGAAGCGCGAGAACCTGCGCGCTCTGTTGCATGAGCTGGGTTCAATTGTGGTTTCATTTTCCGGGGGCGTCGATTCCAGTCTGTTACTCGCGGAGGCAGTTGACGTGTTGGGTGAGGACGCCCTTGCGGTAACTGCGCTCTCGCCAACGTTCGCTGATTCCGAGGCGGAAGATGCCCGGGAGATCGCCACATTCCTGGATGCCCGCCACGAATTCTTCTACACCGACCAACTGGACATGGAGGGCTTTGCGGCGAATGACGGACGCCGCTGTTACTTCTGCCGGGTCGACCTGTTCTCGCAGTTGCACACGATTGCACAGGAACGCGGGATACCGTGGATTATTGACGGCACGTTGATGGATGACCTTGGCGATGTGCGTCCGGGCCTGAAGGCAAAGGACGAGCAAGGTGTCCGCAGCCCGTTCGTGGAAGTTGGTCTGACTAAGGACGACGTTAGACACCTGGCCCGCGAGCGCGGTCTGCCAAATTGGGACAAGCCCGCTGAGTCGTGCCTCGCATCCCGCATTCCTTTGGGTACGCCGGTCTCGTTCGAGCTTCTGGATAAGATCGCTCGCGCCGAGAAATACCTACATCAGCACGATTTCAAGCAGGTTCGTGTTCGCCATCATGGGGCAATCGCCAGGATTGAAGTCCCGCCCGAGGATATGCAGCGCATCATCGCCAAGGATTTGCGCGAGGAGCTGATTCACCACATCCGTGAACTGGGTTATCTCTTCGTGACACTGGATCTCGCCGGTTACAAGACCGGCAGCCTGAACACGCGCAAGGCTGCAATCACCACTAACGAAAGCGGCTCGGCGGAATTGACCCAGCCGAGCGGGTAGGGTAGAGCCACATGCGAATCGCGTGGCTGCAATGCGCCAACGGCGTCAGCGGTGACATGCTGTTGGGCGCGCTTATGGACGCTGGCGCCCCGGTTGACCGGATGAACGAGGCCATTGACCGCGTCTTCCCGGATGAGGCAATTCGACTTACACCAACAGAAACCTTCCGGGCCGGAATCCGCGCAACACACATCAAGGTTGAAGGTGGTGCTGACGCTTCTGCCGGCCATACGCCCCTAACGGACCTCATTGGCCGAGTCGAGAGTGCCAATCTGCCGTCAAGTGTGGTTCAACGAGCAGTTGCAATCCTGCGCCGCATTGGTGAGGCAGAAGCGCGTGTCCACGGCGGTAGTGCCGAGACTGTCAAACTCGCAGAACTCGGCGCGGCAGACACGCTGGTTGACATCGTCGGAACTATCGTCGGCCTGGATGAGCTTGGTATCGACACGCTCTATTCCACGGGTCTCCCGTTGGCGACTGGTCGCGTAACGACTCATCACGGCGTTCTGCCGGTACCCGCTCCCGGCGTTCTGGAAATCATGCGATTGGCGGGAGCTCCGTCACTGCCGCCGCCCATGAATGAGGATGGTCAGCAAACAGGCGAATTGGTAACTCCCACCGGCGCGGCTATAGTCACGGCGCTTGCCTCTTTTGACCCGCCGCCCTCCATGAATGCAATTGAAGCCGTTGGTTATGGCGCGGGCACGAAAGACCCAAAGGGTAGGGCTAACATCGTTACTCTCGTCGTTGGAGAGGCAACCGAGCAGCCGATTCAGACTCGGCAAATGACGATGATTGAAACCACCATCGACGATATGAATCCCGAAGTCTATGACTACGTTCGCGAACGCTTGATGGCGGCGGGCGCGAGAGATGTCTGGCTTGAGAATGTCCAGATGAAGAAGGGACGCCCCGGCGTTGTCGTGTCCGCCATCGCACCGGAACCCGAGAAAGACGTAATCGTCAGCGTGCTGCTCCGGGAAACGACCACGCTTGGAGTCCGCGTGACTCCCGTGACACGGTATGAGGCAGTCAGGGAGTTGGTGCTAATCCAGACTCCACTCGGCCCGGCGAACGTCAAGATTAAGCGCCTGGCCACAGGAGGAGAGATAGTTGGCATTGCCCCTGAATATGAAGACTGCCGTCAATTGGCAGAACAGTCATCCATACCGCTTAGCCGTGTCTACGACATCGTTCGGCGAGCAGCAGAGGATTCCCTTCTCTGAGGCGTGTCGTCTACTTGACGATTGATAACCTGCAACTCATACTGAACTGGGCTAGCAACCGCTAGCTCCTTTTATTGTGTCGTTAAGGAGAAGGGCCCGGGCCCGAGTGGCGCAAGGGTAGCGCAGCCGATTTGTAATCGGCAGGTTAGCGGGTTCGAATCCCCTCTCGGGCTCCAGCATCATATGTATGGCGCCCGTAGGCACAATAAGGCACCGAATTGGTAACGGAAACATTGGAAAGGAGAGACAGAGGCCCACATAGCTCAGGAGGTAGAGCACGTTCTTGGTAAGAACGAGGTCACCAGTTCGAATCTGGTTGTGGGCTCCAGCTCGAAGGAGGACGGCCGGGAATGGCGAAGCAGAAGTTTGTGCGGAACAAGCCGCACCTCAACGTTGGAACCATTGGTCACGTTGACCATGGTAAGACCTCGCTCACTGCAGCGATTACCAAGGTGCTGAATATCGCTGGCACAAGCGACTTTCGACCCTTTGACTCGATCGACAATGCCCCTGAAGAGCGGGCCCGCGGCGTGACGATCAACATCTCGCACGTCGAGTATGAAACGGCCACTCGCCATTACGCGCACGTGGATTGCCCCGGCCACGCCGACTACATCAAGAACATGATTACCGGCGCGGCCCAGATGGACGGCGCCATTCTTGTTGTCAGCGCACCGGATGGCCCCATGCCGCAGACGCGAGAGCATATTCTCCTCGCACGGCAGGTGGAAGTTCCCCGCATCGTCGTCTACCTCAATAAGGTCGACATGATGGATGATGAGGAGCTTCTTGAGCTTGTTGAGCTGGAGGTGCGTGAGCTCCTCACCCAATACGATTTCCCGGGCGATGAGGTACCCTTCATCCGCGGAAGCGCCCTGCAAGCCCTGGAGAGTGATGCCACCGATGCGAGCGCACCGGAATACGCATCCATCCTTCAGCTGATGGAGGCCGTTGACTCCTATATCCCGGAGCCTGAGCGCCCGCGTGATCAGTCCTTCTTGATGCCGATTGAGGACGTCTTCGGCATCAAGGGCCGTGGCACGGTCGTGACCGGCCGTGTCGAGCGCGGCATCATGAAGGTTGGCGAAGAGGTTGAGATCGTCGGATTCGGCGAGCAGCGCAAGACCGTCGTCACCGGAATCGAGATGTTCCACAAGACCGTTGATGAAACGGAACCCGGCGACGCCGTCGGCCTGTTGCTGCGCGGCATCGAACGTGATGACGTGGAGCGAGGTCAGGTTGTTTCCCTGCCGAGTTCCATCACGCCTCATACGCAGGCGGCGGCGCAGGTGTACGTTCTGACGCGAGATGAAGGCGGGCGTCACACCCCGTTCTTCGATGGGTACAAGCCGCAGTTCTACATCCGCACCACGGACGTCACGGGTTCCGCGCACCTTCCTGAGGGCACGGAAATGGTGATGCCGGGGGATAACGTCGAGATGAGGATTGAATTGATCACGCCGGTCGCTATGGAAGAGGGACTGAGGTTCGCCATCCGTGAGGGCGGCCGAACCGTCGGCTCCGGTGTGATTACCGGCATCATCCAGTAGAAACAGCGAATCGGAGAGAGGCGCTCACGGCCAGCGAGGCAACCATGGCAAAGAAACAGGGAAACCGCATCGTTATCACCATGGCGTGCACGGAATGCCGTGAGCGCAATTACTCCTCCATGAAGAACCGGCGCAATGATACGCAGCGGATGGAACTCAATAAGTTTTGCCCGCGATGTCACGGTCGCAAACTGCATCGAGAAGTTCGGTAGACGGGTAGCCTGTAGAGGCCAATGAGCACACGTTCTCAGACCACAAGCCGACGCCGCCCAAACGGAGGAGCCGCAACGCGACTGCCCCGTGAGGTCATTACTGAACTCCGGCGAGTGACGTGGCCGTCTCGTGAAGAGGCCGTCCGCCTCACCATCATGGTTCTCGTGGTATCTACGATTGTCGGATTGTTCCTCGGCGGTGTGGACTATGTCTTCAATTTCTTGATGACCGAGTTCATTATTGGCGTCTAGGCGTTAGTTCGGACCGAAAAGCGATGACAACTCAGAGTGACATTCTCGAAACGCAGGTTCATTGGTACGTGGTTCACACGTACTCCGGGCAGGAGGATCGCGTCTGCCGCAACCTGGAGAACCGCATCGACTCGCTGGATGTGAGAGACAAGGTCTATCGCGTCGTTGTGCCCACTGAAGATGAGATTGAAATCCGCTCCGGGCAGAAGCGCACCGTGACGCGTAAGGTCTTTCCCGGCTATATCCTCGTTGAGATGATGATGACCGACGACACCTGGCGAGTGGTTCGTGAAACTCCCGGCGTCACCGGTTTCGTCAGCAGTGGTGACCCGCCGCGGCCGGTCCCACTTGATGAGAACGAAGTGCGGTCTATCTTGGATCAGATGGAGCAGGAAGCGCCGCGTATTCGCGTGGGATACCAGAAGGGGCAGAGCGTCCGAATCACGGACGGCCCGTTCCTGGACTTCATCGGCACGGTTGAGGAAGTCAGCCCGGATCGCGGCAAGGTCGTTGTGATGGTCTCGTTCTTCGGCCGTGAGACGCCTGTGGAGTTGGACTTCCTGCAGATCGAGAAACTGTAACGATCTCAACCGATAGTCATTTGACCCAAAACACCACCCAACGGAGAAGCAAGAAAGAATGGCACGTAAAGTACGGTCGGTAGTGCGCCTGCAAATCCAGGCAGGCAAGGCAACGCCTGCGCCACCCGTTGGCACGGCCCTGGGCCCCCATGGCGTTAACATCATGGGGTTTGTTAAGGAGTACAACGCCCGGACGGCGGATCAGACCGGTAATATCATTCCTGTTGACATCACCATTTACGAGGATCGATCGTTCACATTCGTCACGAAGACCCCGCCTGCCTCCGACCTCCTGCGCAAGGCCGCCGGAATCGAAAAGGGCAGTTCGGACGTGCGGACGGAACGTGTCGCGACGGTCACCCGAGACCAGGTGCGAGAAATCGCGCAACTGAAGCTGGAAGACCTGAACACGGGCAACATTGAAGCTGCGATGCAGATGGTGATGGGCTCCGCCCGCAGCATGGGCATCGACATAACAGACTAAGCCACGGATAATCGACAAATGCCAAAGCACAGCAAGCGATACGATCAGGCCGCCGACAGCATCGAACACCTGACTTTCTATGAGCCGGATGCGGCGATAGGCCTTGTCAAGGACTCCGCCACCGCCAGATTCGATGAGACGGTGGAGCTTCATATACGCCTCAACGTTGACCCTCGACAGGCGGACCAACAGGTACGTGGTGTCGCTCTACTTCCGCATGGACTCGGCAAGACAGTCCGCATCCTCGTGTTTGCGCAGGGAGAGGGTGAGCGGCTAGCCAGTGAAGCCGGCGCTGACTATGTTGGCTCCGATGACCTCATTGAGCGAATCGAGGGAGGCTGGACAGACTTCGATGTTGCGCTTGCAACGCCGGACATCATGGGGCGCATTGGTCGGCTTGGCCGCGTCCTTGGACGCCGGGGGCTCATGCCGAGCCCACGAGGAAACACGGTCGTGCAGCCCCAGGATCTACCCCGTGCAATTGAGGAATCCCGCAAGGGACGCGTTGAGTTTCGCCTTGATCGAACCGGCATCATCCACAGCCCAATCGGGAAAGCGAGCTTCGAGCCGGAGAATCTAATGGGAAATATGGCCGCTCTCGTGAGCGCCATTACACAGGCCCGCCCGGAGGTGGTTCGCGGCCAATTTATCCGCAGCATCAGCGTTTCCAGCTCCATGGGCCCGGGTGTCCGCATCGACCCCATCGCGGCAAGTACTCTACAACCTGTTGACTAACGGATGTAATCGAAAGACGACGCCATGCCATCGACAAAGAAGATTGAACAGGTAGAGGAACTCACTGAGTTTCTTGATGGTGCCTCTCTGATCGTCGGCGCGGGCCACTCTGGACTCTCGGTGCGGGAAATGGAGGGGCTTCGACGGGCTTTGCGCATCAATGACACGCGCTATCGTATCGTCAAGAATCGCCTCGCCCTGAGGGCGGCTGAATCGCTGGGGCAGAGGGACGAGATCGGCAGCCTGCTGGATGGTTCGGTGGGCCTGATTGTGACGCGAGAGGATCCGATTCCCGTTATCCAGGCTCTCACCACGCACGTCCGGACGAATCGAATGCAGCTGCGGATTACAAACGCGGTTCTGGAGAATCGGGTCGTCTCCCCGCCACAGCTTGAGCGTTTGGCGTCGCTCCCGCCACGGGAAGTCCTGTTGGCTCAGGTGATGGGGGCAATGAACGGCGTGAACCAACGGTTGGTTAGTGTATTGCATACTCATTTGAGCAGTATCGTGAATGTCCTGGATCAGAGACGCAGACAGTTGGAGGAGAGGAGCTAACAAAATGACGACAAAGGATGAGATTGTTGCGGCGATTGAGGGCATGTCCGTCCTTGATCTTGCCGACTTGGTCAAAGAGCTTGAGGAGCGGCTCGGTGTGACAGCCGCTGCGCCTGTCGCCGTTGCAGCTGCTCCGGCAGCGGGCGGTGGAGACGCCGCCGCGGCCCCTGCTGAGGAAGAGAAGTTCGAGTTCACCGTGACTCTCAAGGACATTGGCCCCAACAAGATTGAGGTCATTAAGGCTGTCCGTGAACTGGTGCCCGGCCTTGGTCTCAAGGAAGCCAAGGAATTGGTGGAGTCCGCGCCTGCGGCAATCAAGGAGAACATCGCGAAGGACGAGTCCGACACGATCAAGTCCAAGCTTGAGGGCGCCGGCGCAGCCGTCGACATCACCTAGGACATTCAATCATCCCGGTTCAGCTCAACTGGGATGATCCCTGAATCGAACCGTCTATCGGCGGCCTGTTACGACGACAGGCCGCCGATTTTTTGTCGCTTGGCCGGTGGAGGCCGATAAAGTCGGGGGTGGAGCATGGCCGGCGGCCAACAAGAAGACACCGAGCGTTCCGAATACTCAGCAGGATTTCTTATACGGGACGTGCCACAGGATGAAAGGCCTCGTGAGCGGTTGAGAGACCGGGGCGCGCAGGCCTTGAGCAATTCCGAGCTTCTTGCAATTCTCCTCCGTGTCGGCAGGCGCAATGAAAGCGTCGTCACCATGTCAACGCGACTGCTGCGCGACCTTGGAGGACTCAAAGGACTCCATCAGGCGACGTTTGATGAACTTGCCCTGCAGCCCGGCATGGCCGTCGCCAAGACCGCGCAAATCAAGGCTGCCCTGGAGCTCGGACGACGACTCCAGGTTGATTCGCCGGAACAACGTCCCGTTATCTCCGGCCCGGAGGATGTCTATAACGTGGTGGGCTCAGACATGGTTTTCCTGGACCATGAAGAACTGCGCGTTCTCGTGCTGGACATGAAGAACCACGTCGTGCATATAGAGAGCCTGTATCGAGGAACCGTCAACTCGTCTCACGTAAGGACCGCGGAAGTGTTTCGAGAAGCGGTGCGTCGAAACCAGCCGAGCATCATCATTGTCCATAACCATCCGTCGGGGGATCCCACTCCGAGTTCGGATGACGAACGCACGACACGCCATCTGATTGAGGCGGGCAATGCGCTAGACATCAAGGTGCTCGACCATATCGTTGTCGCCCATAACGAGGGGGCCCGCTTTGCCAGCATGAGGGAGATGCGCCAGGGATTCGATTCTTAGCCGAACAGTCCTTTTCCCCACGCAGAGCTTGGGCACTTTTGAAGGACTAGCGGGAAATCATACTGCGAATGGTTGCCAGTATCCGCCCTGGGGTTCGAAGACTCGTTCCGTCGCCGTTCACGCCGCCACTTCGGTTTCCGTCCGCAACGGGCGCGTCTGATGATCCGACTGCTTCTTCTTCGGTATCGGTTTGTCCGTCGGCTGTCGTCTCCTCCTCCGCTGAGGGCTCGCCTGACTCGGTTTCGTAGTTCTGTCTCAGCTCTCCCCACGCGAAGATTAGTGAGTAGATGAAACCGGCCACAGGAACGCCGAGCATGGCGCCCCACGGGCCTGCGAATCGTGTGCCAATGACCACTGCCAGAAGTACAAAGAACCCTGGCATACGAACAGCCTTCCCATACACACGAGGAAGAACAAAGTTGTTCATGAAGAGGCTCCACGAAATCAGGGCAACTGCCACTATGACCGCCGTCGTAACAGACCCCGTCAGCAATGCAATTACAATGGGAATCCCAATGGCGGCGACTTCGCCGATGATTGGAACCAACTGAACGAGGCCCGCTGTTATTCCGATCGGCAGCGCAAAGGGAAGTCCCGCGGCCAACATGGTCGTCGTGATAGCCGCGGAGTAAAGCACGACAACGATGGAAATCCCCTTCAGGTACGAGAAGAACGTACTGTCGAGGTGGGCGAGAACCACGGACGCGCGTTCGTGGTATTCCATCGGCAAGAGCCGGTAGAACAGCCCTTGGAGTTGTTCCCGCTCAATGGTCATATAGAACGACATTGAGATGCAGAAGATGGTCTGAATAGCGATGCTGGTTGTACTGCCTACGATTCCCAGCGCATTGTCCTGCACCCATGTGCTCGCAGTGGAGCTAAAGGCAAGAAGTGGGTCGGTGGCGACGGCTTCTTCGCCGCCCCCTGCTGCCCGGAGCGAATCAAAGAACTCATTGATGGAGGACATGAAACCCGAGAGCCTGATGGCAAAATCAGGCAGGTCTTCGGAGAGGGTGACAGTCTGGGATATGGTAAGCGGAACCAGCAGTCCGATAAGTGCAACAACAGGAAGCAATATGATGAGGTACGCAATTGGGACCGCCGCCCACGTCGGCTGCGGAATGTAGACCTCAACGAAGTTCGCCAGGCGACGCACCGCGGCAGACAGTATCCACGCGAGGAATATGAGAATCAGGACATCAAAGAGGACGCTGAAAAGGTCAGATATGCCCTGAATGAGGTAAACGCCGGCCGCCAGCGTGACTATGGCGATGGCCAGCCGCAGACCAACCGATCCTAAGAGGCTGTTGCCCAATTCTTCGCCCCGATTCTCGAATGACCGCAACCTCATCCTGCTCGCGTCTGGTTCGGCGGCAGGGCGGAGCTGCCGTGCTGGGTTGGTATCCGAGCCTTCGCCACTTCCTGCAGCGATTTTACTCCATTCGTCCACCGGACTTGTGCGCTACTCTTAAGAACGGTCTGTTTCAAACGAACAGAGCACCTTTACCCCACATCTTTGGAGGAATTGACAACGATGGTTGATTTGATTGGACTGGCAGGCGTCCTTGTCGGAGCTTATTTGATTGGTTCCTTTCCAACGTCTGTCATCATGTCGCGGCTGGTGGCCGGCGTTGATGTGCGCGAATTGGGAACCGGAAACGCGGGCGCCGCGAACGTGTTTCGGGAGATTGACCCCCGTGTTGGAGTCTTCGTCGCTATCGTTGACATTACGAAGGGACTCCTTCCCGTACTCATCGCAGATCGTGTCTTTGATCTTGGCCCCGGCGGGTCGGTGATCGCTGCGGCCGGCGCCCTATGGGGGCATCAATACTCGGTGTTTCTCAAGTTCAGGGGCGGCGCCGGCCTGGCGTCCGCTTTTGGCGGGGTTGCCGGAATGATGCTTGGGCCGACCGTTGCGGCCGGATTCGTCGGATTTCCGATGCTGCTCGTGACGAAGAACATGGGTTGGACCGGAGGGGTCACGATCGGTATAGCATTCATCATCACCGCCATATCGGTTTGGACCGATGTCACCCTTCCCTCGGCCCTTGTCATAGACCAGGCGGGGTACCTATACGGAGGGGTGCTTATAGGTCTCCTTCTTGCGATGCCCTTCTGGCTGCGGATGCTCCTCGCGCTTCGCGCCTCTCGCGGCGGAGACGCCGCACCCGATGCCGCGTCGACCATGGAGGACCAAACATAATTAGGGTTCCAATGGCAATGACGGTCGGCGGGACGAAGAAGGCCACATGGATGATGAGGCCAAACGCCAGCGCGACTTCTTTGTCTACGCCGTAGAATCCCAGGAAAGCGACCGCGGCTGCCTCAAACGGGCCGATGCCGGAGGGCAGGCCCGGCAAGATTGACCCCAACGTCATCGTGCCAAGCACTACGACATAGATGATGACGTAGATTTCGATTGCGTTCTGGGAATTGTTCGGCTCGATCCCATTTGACAGTGCCACCAGATAGGCAGCCAGTCCTAGCGTCATCCACGTTGCAAGCGTTACACCCATGACTGAGGCCAGTTTCCCCGGCTGCGCGATGAGTTCCTGCCACGCCGCCGAATACGTTCGCACGACGGGGAACCGATCAAACCAGGTGATCTTGTGTGTGTACAGGGAGAGCACCGCAACGATGACTAGAACGCCGACCAAGGCGAGGATGACGATGCTCAGGAACTGCGCGCCCTCCGGCGCGAATATCGCGAAACCGACTGCAAGGCTTCCGAGCGTTATTGCAAGGTCTGACACACGACCCAGGACGATCGACGCGAGCACGGCCCCCCGTTCGTACCCTTCTCTCAGCGCGATGTATCCGAATTGAATGGGTTCTGCGACGACGCGAATAGGGGTGAGATTGTTCAGGCCCTGGCCTGTGTTCTCTACAAAGAAGAGCAGCGTGGCGGTCGGCGCTCGGCCATGGTAGAGCATTCTCCACCTGACCGCCCGGATGGCGTTGCTGGTGACAACGACGGCCATAACGGGAATCATCAGGAACCAATTGAATGCGGAGAGTTGTTCCAACAACTCTCCCAAATTAACTTCACGGACAATAATGTAGGCAACCCCTACGCCAAGGGCTACGCCAATGAGGATTCGCCCGTAAAGCCAGACTTGCCTTAGCATGTTTGGTTCCCGCTACTAGCGTAGTTTATGAATTCGCAGGGCGCCAATTGTGCTTTGCGACAACGTCATACCCTCGGGGGGCAATCATCCGTTTCTCCCGACGACTGAACGGAGTCGATCCCCTTCTTTCTCCGGCGCGGAGCGAAGTCGTTCATACAGGGATTGAGCACCGCCGGGCGTCTGTTGCCGTGAGACAGGTATTGAACGGGTAGCCTCCAGCAGGAGTTCTACACCTCCCAGGAAATCGCTGATGGCGATGTTTTCAGCTTGAATGGAATCTTCGCCAAATCCGTTGTGATAGTGGGCCAGAGGGAACGCGACGCCCGTGGACTCGTAGCCGTGCGCGACAAAAACCGATGCTTCACAGACACCGCCGGACATGAGTTGGCGTTGAACCGGAATGGGCGGGTCTCTACGTTGGAGCACTGTCCGTGCGTCCTGCAAAATCACTTCTGCAGATTGGGAGAAGGTTGAGATGGCGTCGCCGACGCGGATGACGGGGCCGTTTTCTTGCTCAGCGCCGGGGAGCGTTCTGGACGATTCTACGGAGATGACAAGGGTTTCCTTTGGAAGAGAGCCATTGGCGGCCAGTAAGCGTGCGCCTATAAGGCCATCCTCTTCTGCACGCGTGAGAACGCCGAATACATCGACGGGCTCATTCTCGGCGGCGAGCGTCTCCATAACGCTTAGAGTGGCGGCGCAACCGGCGAGATCGTCCAGGGCACGTGCAAAAACCCTATTGTTACGGAATTCACAATCTACGAGATCAAAGACAGCAAAAGCGGGCAGAACGAGCTCGTTTTGCTCTGCCAAATCGGCATAGAGGACGCGTGCCTGCATGTCTCCATTTTGACCGGTGGTCCGGGCAGCGAATGACGAGCCGTCGGCACAGTGGACGACAAGGTCTACCTGCTGTTCGTAGATGACGTCCGAGACGCGGCCTCGCATCTGCAGGGTCAGCCGCCGGCCGTCGACTTCGACGATCTCGAACCCCGGATGGTCCATGTGGGCGACGAGAGCGATCGGGCGGGGCGGCGTCGGGTCTGATGTGTCGCGTCGGGTGAGGCGGGCGATGATGTTGCCGTACTCGTCCTGCTCCCAGGGGATTGCGGCGTCTGCAAGGATGCGCTCAACTTCTCGGGCGACTCTGTCTTCAAAATAGGAGGTGGCGGGGTGGCGGCAAAGTGTTGCCAGGATCTCCAATGACCGCGGGACTTCCTGCATAGATCAGCTGCTCCGGGGAGGTCGAGGTTGTTGCTCGCTGCGTCACGTCATTGCTGCGCCATTAATTGTCCCACATTTCGCCGATCAACTCGTTCTCGGCCACAATCTGCTTTCCTCGTGGTCATCCTGAGCGTTCTATTGATTGAGGACATAGAGGGCGAACAGTAATGAGACTCATAAGCACCATCGGATACCGAGAGATTGACAAGCGTGCGAACGGGTCTATGCTGGTAGCCAATCCCTTTAGGGAAACCGGGAGGGGGTGTCTGGTTTTGACAGGTGCGCAATCGGTCGGAACCAACACAAGGAGGTGCGCAGATGAAGGCGATTACGGACGAGATTCGTGCCGAGATCGCAGAGGACGAGGCCCGGCGCGCGCCGGGTACGGCAGACGTCCCGATGGAGGTAAATGAGACCTCCGTGGATGTCATCGACCTCGACGATGCGCAGGAAGAGAAGGCGAACGCTGCGAAAGTCGGCGAGTTCGACAGCGGCACCACGGAGAACCTGAACGATCCTCTGAGGGGCTACCTGCAGGACATCGGCCGTCGCAAGCTGTTGACGCCTCAGCAGGAGACGGAGCTCGGCATCCTGATGGATGAGGGTCGTCGCGCGGCCAAGCGCCTTGCCGGCGCGGACAACATGAGTTCCGTTGAGCGGCGAGACCTGATGAAGGCGGTCAAGGAGGGCGAGGACGCCCGGAAGTCCATGACGGAGGCCAACCTCCGCCTCGTCGTCAGCATCGCCAAGCGGTACCAGGGTAGAGGGTTGTCCCTATTCGACCTGATCCAGGAAGGGAACATCGGTCTGCTCAAGGCGGTGGACCGTTTCGACCACCACCGGGGCTTCCGGTTCTCGACATACGCGACGTGGTGGATCCGGCAGGCCATCGCCCGGGGCGTGTCCGAGCAGGGGAACAGCATCCGCCTGCCGGTTCATGTGGGCGAGATGTCCGCGAAGGTTGACCGCGCGCGCCATCGGCTGCTTCAGCAGTTTGGCCGCGAGGCGACGCCGGAGGAACTGGCCGCAGAGACAGAGATTCCGCTGGAGAAGGTGGAGCAGCTGATCTCCCTGGCACAGCAGCCGGCGTCCATCGACGCGCCCATCGGCGAGGACGGGGCCACGCTGGCAGACTTTGTGGCTCAGGACGAGGCGGAGACGGCCATCGACATGGTGGCGCAGACGATGCTTCGAGAGCGCATGGCAGCGGTGCTGGGGTCGCTCTCGCCGCGAGAGCGGTTGGTGCTGGAGCTGCGGTTCGGAATCATGGACGGCAAGGAGTACACCCTGCGTGAGATCGGCGACATGCTGAGCCTGACGCGGGAGCGTGTGCGGCAGATCCAGGCCGGGGCGATGAAGAACATGCGGCTGCAGCGAAACCGCGAACGGCTGGAGGGCTACATCGAGGATTGATTCCTCGGTGCATCACGCAAGAAACGCGGGGCGGCCTTTCCAAGGCCGCCCCGCGAATGTGTTTTGGGGATGGGTAGGCGACACAGGGGAAATCAAGGCCCTGACCCTTGGCCTCATTTGCTGGATCCCCTTGTCGGTTAACAGCGCTTCCGGCCGGTAGCTTCGACCCATATCTCCGGCAACTGGACAGCGATGCAACCGGTGAATCGCAATTCAAATAGCCAGAGCGTCTCCAGTTTGGTGAGGTTACCGAGCTCCGAAGGTATTTTCCCGGTCAGTTGGTTTCCATGCAACGTCATCGCCCTCAAGTTGATGAGATGACCAAACTCCAGTGGTATGCCTCCGGTCAGTTGATTCCAACTCAGCCTCATCTGCGTCAGGTTGGTGAGGTTTCCAAGCTGTGGGGGTATCTCCCCAGTTAGTTGGTTCCATTCAAGCCCCAAGCTATCGAGATGACTGAGGTTGCCAAGCTCCGGTGGTATTTCCCCGGTCAGTCGGTTTTCCTCGAGGTTCAGTTCTATCAGGTTCGAGAGGCTCCCAAGCTCTGACGGTAGCTCGCCGGTCAGGCCATTGTTGTCGAGTTCCAATCCTGTTACCTGGCCCTGAGGGTTGGTGTATACGCCGTACCATGCACCCACAGGAGCGTCGCTGAGCCAGTTTCTGTTGATTATCCATTCGTCACCGTTGGTGGCGTTGTAGAGCGCCACTAATGACGCCCGGTCTGGAGAGTCCGCGTGTACACGATCAATAACAGGGCTGCCGTGATAGCGGCGCCAGGCTGCCCCGAACGCCTCCTCTTTCCCAAGGGGTACATTCGATTTAAACGCATAGTAGATGCTGTCGTGATTCAGAGTCTCGAATATCAGCGCCCGATTATAAAGCTCTCTCAAAGCCGCTGATGCAGCCTCACGCCCCAAGGCTGCATACATGCCCAGCAGGAACTTCTCGCCCAACTCATAATCGCACTGTCCTCCCCTGTAGGGGTTGACATGCTCCCAGATGTTTTCAGCGCATCTGCTGCCTCTGGATTCCAGGTACGCCAGTCGTTCCTCCAATCCCTCTCCGCCTGTTTGGGCCACAGTGTAGGCCTCCAAGAAGTTTGCCAATCCCTCTTCGAGCCATCTAGGTCCCCTCACGAGATAGTAGTGGCCCAGTTCATGATAGAGGGTTCGCGTTGGAGGGCCGGTTTCCGGGTTTACTGCCCTGATGATTCCTCGAACATACACCGGATTCAAGGGGCCGCCACCTTGAGAAAACCGAAAGAGCTCTGCGCGTGCTTCCGAGGTCCAGAACTCCGGCTCAATAAGTAGCAGTGTCACGTCCCCAAGAGGCAACGGCGCGCCCATGAAATCTTCCATGATTCGCACGCCTTCCTCCAGCGTTTCCAGCATCTTGTCCTCTACAGAGAACGGGGTGTGCCTGACAACGGCAAGCCCCACATCGCCGGTCAAGGGAAGGGTAATGGATGTTGACGCTACGTAATGGTCGTCCATCAGGGCTTCTCGAAAGTCGCCGTCGGTGTAGAAGATGCCGTGCACCAGAGCTGCATCATCATCATCCAAACCATCGCCGAACCATGATTGGCCTGAAAGTCGCACCAGCATATCCGATTTTCCTTCATACACAGCTACTCCCACTTCAGGATCGGCGTCCACGTTGACGCCCTGAGGCGGGCCAGACAGAGAGAAGAGAGACAGGGCGTTCAGAGCATATGCGTCCCGTTGCAGGAAGGGCGTGTCCATGAATGGTGACCTGAGCACATGCCAGGCAAGTTCCAGGTCATTCTTGGCAATGTAGCGAATACTCCAGATGGCGTAGTGCTCCGCCTGGGTAATGTCGTCGCGCACCCACTGAAAGCGGAGCACCTCCTTGGCCACAGCAGGAAACTCCTCCAACATTTCGCGTATGAGATTGATGGCCGACAGTTGGTCACCGGATATATCATCCGCAACGACCCAAGGGAAGCTCAGGAGTTGAATCGCCGAGTGCCTGCTTAGGGTGGATATGGTCCTTAAATCCCTAGCGCCGTATTCCCGTTTCCTCTGTAGCAAGACACTTCGGTGCGCACCTCCATTGGCAACCCAGGGTATCACGGCGATTGCAGCATGGCTTCCGGGTATGGGTGTGGGCACGGGCGTGGCCGTTGGTACGACGGTGGGTGTGGGCACGAGCGTGGCCGTTGGCACGACGGTGGGTGTGGGCACGGAGGTAGGCGTTGACACAACGGTGGGTGTGGGCACGGAGGTAGGCGTTGGTACGACGGTGGGTGTGGATGTTATTGCTGGTGGAGGAGGCGTGCTGCTCGGCTGAGGCCCCGGTGTCTCTCGGGGCTGACTATCACATGCCTGGAGCAGAAGCGATACGAACACACACAGCAGGGCGAGACACGCGACCAACTTGAGTGAACTTCGCATACCCGCACCTCTGGGAGAGCTTATGTCTCGGGTGGTGGGCAGTCAAGCTCACAGAGGTGCGGGGGCGCGGCACGCCCTACAGGTTTTGAGCGGGGCGTCGGTGCGTAATTGAGGCGCTAGATTCCTCGGCTGCGCTCGGAATGACATTGGGGGGGTGGCCCTTCGACAGGCTCAGGGTGAAGGGTGTGGATGCTATGATTGATGGGTGGGGTGTGGCTCTTCGACAGGCTTAGGGTGAGCGGAGACGGCTTTGTTGGTTGCACCCACGTAGGTATCACCCGATTCACGTGCTTCAAGTCACATAATCTCGACGCGGAAATCAGACGCTTACAATGTTGAAGTCACATAGTTGTGGGGAGCTTTCGCTTGCGGAGGCGGGGCAGGTTGTGCGCCTGGCGGGGTGGGTTCATCGCCGTCGGGATCACGGCGGGCTGATTTTCCTCGATATGCGGGACCGCACCGGTTTGGTGCAGGTTGTCGTCGATCCGTCGGCGGCGGAGTCGGCGTACCAGTCCGCGGACGCGCTGCGTAACGAGTGGGTGGTGGCCATCACCGGCGAGGTGCAGGTTCGGCCGGCGGGCACGGAGAATCCGCGCATCGCGACTGGCGGCATCGAGATCCACGCAAGCGAGGTGACGGTGCTGAATCCGTCAAAGACGCCGCCGTTCTACATCAATGAGGAATCGGACGTCGATGAGTCGCTGCGGCTGCGGTATCGGTACCTGGATCTGCGACGTGAGCGGATGGCGGCGAACCTCAGACTGCGGCATCACGTTGTGAAGTACATCCGCGATTTCCTCGACGGGCGCGGCTTCCTGGAAGTCGAGACGCCGATGTTGATGAAGAGCACGCCGGAGGGGGCGCGGGACTATCTTGTGCCGTCACGGGTTCACCCGGGCCATTTCTATGCACTGCCGCAGTCGCCGCAGCAGTTGAAGCAGCTGCTCATGGTGGCGGGCGTGGAGCGGTATTTCCAGATTGCGCGGTGTTTCCGCGATGAGGACCAACGGGCGGACCGTCAGCCGGAGTTCACGCAGCTTGATCTGGAGATGAGCTTCGTGGACGAGACCGACGTGCTGGATCTGATGGAGGAGCTTTATTCGGGGCTGGCGCAGGCCACCGCGCCGAATATGGGCGTGACATCGCCGTTTCCACGGATGACGTATGAGGAGGCGATGCGGCGGTTCGGTTCGGACAAGCCGGACCTGCGTTTCGGGATGGAGATCACGGATATATCGAGCATCGTTGCCGAGAGCGGCGTGGGGGTATTCACGTCGGCGCTTGGCGAGGCGGGCGGCACGGTGCGGGGAATCGTCGCGCCGGGGTGCGCGGGGTACAGCCGGCGGGAGCTCGAGAATCTGACGGAGATCGTACGCGGGCAAGGTGCTCGGGGACTGGCGACTATCGGTCTGGACGCGGAGGCGGGGACGGCAGTCTCCGATCTGCAGTCGGAAAACGTGCGGTCTGCGTTGGCGCGTCACCTTGATATCGATACGGTGCGGTCGATTGCAGAGGCGATGGGGGCAGGAGCGGGGGATCTCCTGCTGATCGTGGCAGCGCACGAGAACATCGTGAGCGCGTCGCTGAGCGCGCTGCGGACTGAGTTGGGAGAGCGGCTAGAGTTGGCAGACCCGAATGAGTTGGCGTTCGCGTTCGTGACGGAATTCCCTCTATTTGAGGCGGCGGACGATGAGGGCGGGCTGAGTTCCGTGCATCATCCGTTCACGGCGCCGGTGCCGGAGGATGCGGGGCTGCTTGAGGAATCGCCGACAGCTGTGCGGTCGCGGGCGTATGACCTGGTGGTGAACGGGCTGGAGTTGGGGTCAGGCTCGATCAGGATCCATGACCGCGAGCTGCAGGACAGGATATTCGCGCTGCTGGGACATTCGCCGGAGGAGATTGAGGATCGATTCGGGCACATGCTGGAGGCGTTCGAGTACGGGGTGCCTCCGCATGGAGGGTTCGCGCCGGGGATCGACCGTACGGTGATGGTGCTGGCCGGGGAGCCGAATATCCGCGAGGTGATCCCGTTCCCGAAGACGCAGTCGGCACAGGACCTGATGATGAGCGCGCCGTCCACGGTGGATGAGCAGCAGCTGGTTGATTTGAATCTGCGGCTGCGGGAAGCCGCGCAAGACATCGCGGCGTCTGACTGATTGTTGGGCGCCCCGATGTATAATGTTGTTCCTGCCTCATAGCCAATCCGAATACGGAGTTTCCACGCGTGAAGATTACGACTGAAGATATGCCTGAACGCCAGGTTGGGCTGCTTATTGAATTGGAAGAGGCGGAGATTGAGGATCACAAGCAGCGGGCGTACCGTCGGCTTGTGCAGCGGTACGTCATTCCGGGATTTCGGAGGGGCAAGGCTCCGCGCATGATCCTCGAACGCCATATCGGGGCGGAAACGCTCATCCAGGACGATATCGAAGGGCTGCTGGAGCGGTCGGTGGCGGATGCAGTGGAGCAGCAGGAGCTTGAGCCCATCGCGCGGCCGCAGGTGACGGACCTGGAATCTCTTGATCCCATCACGTTTCGCGCCACTGTGGCGCTGCGGCCGGAGGTGGAACTCGGTGACTACGAGTCGATTCGCGTCGACTGGGAAGAGACGGAGGTCACCGAGGAGCAGGTCGAGGAGGTGCTGAATAACCTCCGCCGACAGGGCTCGCCGTGGGAGCCCGTGGAGAGGGCTGTTGAGCTCGGTGATCTGCTGACCGTCGATATGAGCGGTTATGTAGACGAGGACCCGGAGGACACGGCGGAATCCGAGGATGGGGATGATGCTGACACGGATTCGGAGCCGGCCGATGAGGCAGTGCCTGATTCTGATGCTGACGCCGACGATGACGATGAATCCGAGGGCGAGCCGGAAGTGCCGGGTCGAAGGACGTTCGTCGAGGAGACCGGCATCAGTTATATGGTGCAGGAGGGCGTGACGTATCCCGCGCCGGGCGTGCCTGAGCAGCTCGTCGGCATGAACGCGGAGGAGACCAAGGAGTTCACGATCTCCGTGCCGGATGATTTCACTATTCGCGATCTGAATGGCAAAGAGGCGCATTTCACCGTGACGGTCCGCGAGGTCAAGGAGCAGAATCTGCCGGACCTCGATGACGAGTGGGCGCAGGGTGTCGAGGGATTCGGCGACGATGTCTTTGAGACGGTGGAGGCGCTACGAGACCGGATTCGCTCTGATCTGACGGAGCGGACGGAGGCGCAGACACGCGCCGAATTTGAGGAGAATATCCTCGAGAGGTTCGCCGAGGCGGCCACCGTCACATATCCGCCCATCGTGGTGGATATGGAGGTGGATCGTATCCTGCAGGACCAGGACGAGCAGATGCGGGGAATGGGCATGTCGCTCGCCGCGTACGCGCAGTCGACGGGTCAGGGCGTGGAACAGCTGCGCGACACCGTGCGGCCGCAGGCGGAGCAGCGCGTGCTGCGCGGGCTTCTGATTACGAACCTGGCCGAATCGACGGGCATTGAGGCCTCGGACGAGGAAATCAACGAGGACATCGCTGAGGTGGTGGGTGCTCAGCAGGATGAGGCGGCGCAGGAGCAGGCGCGACAGGTATTTGAAAGCGAGGCTGCCCGCGAGAGTGTGGAGCGCAGAATTGTCGCGCGTAAGACAATGGATATGCTGGTAGAGATCGCGCGACGGGAGCGCGACGGTTCGGAAGAAGCCGCCGAGACTGAGGCGGAGACCGAGGCCGACGAGGATTCGGATAACAGGGAAGACTAGCACCAGCGGGCATGGGCCCGACGGACACGTCAGAGGAGACTTAGCGAAATGACAACGTGGACAGGCGGAACGGGCGAGGGAATGCCGGGAGGCATCGTGCCGGCGGGGCCGCAGGGCATCGTGCCGATGGTCATTGAGACCGGGGCGCGAGGTGAGCGGGCCTTTGACATCTATTCCCTCCTGCTTAAGGAACGGATTATCTTTCTTGGCACGCCCATCAATGACCAGATTGCGAATCTTGTCGTGGCACAGCTGCTGTACCTGGACCGGGAAGATCCCGACAAGGACATTTCGCTGTATATCAGCAGCCCGGGCGGCGTCATCACATCCGGCCTGGCCATCTATGACACAATCCAGCTTATTCGCGCGGACGTTTCCACGATCTGCGTTGGGATGGCGGCAAGCATGGCAACGGTGCTGTTGACTGCAGGAGCCGCAGGCAAGCGGTACGCCCTGCCGAACTCGACGATTCACATGCACCAGGCCATGGGCGGCGCGCAGGGACAGGCTGCGGATATTGAGATTGCGGCGCGCGAGATTCTGCGTCTGCAGGAGATTATCCGTGGTATTCTGTCGCGACATTCCGGGCAGCCGGTGGAGAAGGTGGCGCGTGATATGGATCGCGACTACTACCTCACTGCGGACCAGGCCAGGGAGTACGGCATCGTTGATGAGGTGCTTTCGGGGCCGGAGGGCGAGAGCAACGACGCCAGCGCCGCATAGCTGCCAAGAATAGAAGCTCGTGCGGGACGGGCTTTGGGGTTTGCCTTAAACTCGGTGACGGGGGAGGAGTAAAGGCAAGGGCATGGTTGACGAGACTAACGGTCGACGAAACGGCGGCCAGGGAGAAGGGCCGCATCGGTGCTCCTTCTGCGGCAAGCCCGAGGGAACGGTCAGGCTTCTGGCGGGACCGGACCATAAAGCCTATATCTGCGACGAGTGTGTTCGCGTCTGCCTGCGCATCCTTGAGGGACGGCCTCGCGGGAAAGGCCGTGAGGAGTCGATGGATGAGGGCCAAGAGCAGGAAGAAGAGCCGCAACCGATTCCCGCCCCCAAAGACATCTATAACCTGCTGAGTGAGTTCGTTATCGGGCAGGAGCGCGCCAAGCGCGTGCTCAGCGTTGGCGTCTACAACCACTACAAGCGCACGAGCGTCAAGAACGAGGAAAGCCCGGACGTCGAGTTGGACAAGACGAATATCCTGCTCGTCGGGCCAACGGGGAGCGGCAAGACACTCCTCGCACAGACCTTGGCGCGCATCCTGAACGTGCCGTTCGCCATCGCGGATGCAACGTCGCTGACGGAGGCCGGGTACGTGGGCGAGGATGTTGAGAACATCCTGCTCCGCCTGATACAGGCTGCGGACTATGACGTATCCAAGGCGCAGCGGGGCATCATCTACATCGATGAGATAGACAAGACGGCGCGCAAGAACGCCAACCCGTCCGTGACGCGTGACGTATCCGGGGAGGGCGTGCAGCAGGCGTTGCTGAAGATTGTGGAAGGTTGCATTGCGAATGTGCCGCCGCAAGGTGGGCGCAAGCATCCTCAGCAGGAATTCATCCAGATCGACACCAGCGGGATCCTGTTCATCTGCGGCGGGGCGTTTGAGGGGATGGATGAGATTATTGCCGCCCGTGTGAACAAGGACAAGCGCAGCATCGGGTTCGGATCAGAGCGAATGGCGGATGATCCGGCGGAGCGCAGCCGCGTGATGGCTCAGCTGAGCCACGACGATATTCTTTCGTACGGCATGATTCCGGAATTCGTTGGACGGATGCCCCTGGCGGTTGCCCTTGATCCGTTGCAGAAACCTGATCTGCTGGAGGTGCTCACGAAGCCAAGGAACGCTCTTGTGAAGCAGTATGCAAGCCTTCTGGGGCAGGATGGCGTGAACCTGGAATTCACGGATGAGGCGCTGGAGGCGGTGGCGGACAGGGCGCTGTCACAGAAGACGGGCGCGCGCGGACTGCGGACGGTTGTGGAGGAAATCCTGCTGGACGTCATGTACGAGCTACCGAGCATGGAGGGCATCACGCGCTGCCTGATCACCGCTGACACCATTCACAACAAAGTTCCGCCGTTGCTGTTCAACGCCAAGGGCGCGACAGTGGCGCTCAGGCCGGAGGAAGAGAGCGCCTAACGGCGATCAGGCATCGGCCTGTTCGGTCAGCTTGCTCTGGATTTTGTCCGTGATTTCGAGGCCGTTTTGCAGCGGCTGACCGTTGCCATCTGTCACGACACGGTCGTCACTGATCCTTACGTTACCGTCAGCAATCTGTCGTAAAGCCTCGACGAGTGTCAGGGCCTCGCGTCGGAGGCCCTCCTGGCGGATCCTGGCGAACAGGAGGAAATCCTCACCGTGATCTTGTCGCAGGGTATCGATAGACTGTCCTGCGGCTTCCTTCCAAAGGCCGTCGAATTCCGGCCCGCGAAGGGAGAAGCGGCACCAGGCGATCACGGGGCCTCTATCGACTTCCGCCGTTGATAGCTGCACCATGACGCCGGTTTCTTCCGCTTGCGTGGCAATCAGTTCCCAAATGACGTCCTGCCAAGCGCCTACGGGTCCGCCGGGTAGGGCGGGGTGGAGATTGAGTGCAGGATAGACATTAACGATGTCCTCGCTGACAACGAGCATGAGGCCCGCAAAGACTAGCGCATCGACGGGTCTGTGCTGAATGGCTGATAGCAGGTCGACGTTGTAGTGGTCCCGCCACGCGGGGTCGTTGACGCGATGCTGGCGATAGTCGCGGAGTGAGAGCGAGACAGTGGTCAGGCCGTAGCTCTCCGCCTGGTCGAGGAACATATCGCTGCCCTCAGCCTCGCCGCGCGCTCGTGTGCAGAGAACGTAGTCGATGGATGCGTTGAGCCCGCCGTCGTCAATTGCCTTGTGGGCCGCTGCAAGGAGCCCCCGGGAGCCGGGGCCGCGTCCTGTGGACAGCCACCCAAGGTGGAGGGGCGTACGCGATGCTGTTGCGTCGTCAGTCGCCATTGGCTAAGCGTAGCATCGGGGCGTGTACGATAGTCGCTGAAGGAGATTAAACAAATGGATGTTGCACAACTTCGATCCCAGATACCGGCGTTAGGGCATCAGGTGTGGATGAACACGGGGTGGTCCGGGCCGTCGCCTTTGTCGGTGGTGGAGGCCATAAAGAACCGCATTGATATGGAGGCGATGGAGCCGCCGGCCAGTATGCGAGTGATTGAGACGGCAAGGGAGATTCGCAGCCAGGCCCTGCAGGCCGTCGGCAGGCTGATGAATGCCTCCGAAGAAGAACTTGTCATGACGCGCAACACAACCGAGGGGCTCAATATCGTCATGAGCGGGTTGGACTGGCAGCCGGGCGACGAGATCGTTACGTGCAGTCTGGAGCATCCGTCCGTTCTTGCGCCGGCGTGGATGATTGGCCTGCGTTACGGGGTTGGCGTTCGCATCGTGGCGTTGGATCCTCACGATCCCGCCGATGTCATTCTTGAGAAATTCCAGGCGGCCATGACACCGAGGACGCGGCTGATCTTCATCAGCCACATCCAGTATTCAACCGGGATGCGGATGCCCGCTCCCGAACTTGCGCGGATGGCGCATGAGAACGGCGCAGAGATCCTTCTGGACGGGGCACAGACGGCGGGACACATTGCGCTGGACATGGTGGCCGACGACTATGACTACTACTCGATACCCGGCCAGAAGTGGATGCTGGGATTTGAGGGTGTGGGGGCGCTTTATATCCGGCGAGAATTACTCACTGCTGTTCATCCTGCGCATACGGGCGGGCGGCACATGGAATCGCCAGTCACGCCGAACCATATCGTTCCGAATCCCGCCACAATGGACAAGTTCCTTGGAGGATCAGGGAGCATACCGCTGCAGGCGGCGTTTCTAGAGGCGACCCGCTTTATTGAGCCGATAGGGGTCGGCAATATCGAGGCACGCAACCTCCAGTTAGCATCTCGCCTCAAAGCCCAACTGAGGGAATCACCGCACGTGACTGTGCTGTCGCCGGAGGATGGGCCGTTGGCGTCCGGTCTCGTTTCATTCGCCGTTGAAGGCTGGGAACCTGACGCGCTTGACGATCAACTCTGGGAAAACAACCGCATTGTTGTACGTCACATCGAACATCCGGAGGGCGTGCGCGCCTCCCTGCACTTCTTCAATACAGAAGAGGAAGTGGATCAGCTGGCCGCGGCGGTGCGGAATCTGGCATAGGGAAAGGGGGAGACTACAGCGTCGGTTCTAGATCGATGAGCTCTCCCTTAACGGGATCGACTCCAAGGCCCAACTCCTCAAGCGTTACCACACCGACCAGAGGCCGAGCATCGTCAGGACCAAAGCAGACAGCTACCACTTCGGCATAGCCGTTGACACGCACAATTCCCCGGCCGACAGGATATTCTGCCGTCCTTCCGTCGGCAAGACGGAAAGTCATAGTCCGGTGCGGGGCAATACCCAACTCTCGTAGCATCGATGCGGGCATGAAGGAGTAGGTGGCTCCGGTGTCCACCATCGCCTCTACCTCTCTCGCTTGCGTGTTTTCGAGATTGGAGATTTGCACAGTAACGTCTACTCGTCCCATGCCAACACTATAGCGCGGTTCTCGAGGGGTGGTGTTAGCGCGCCAGGCCTATTTTCCGGCTGAACACAGTCCAGCGCGTGGCGAGGTGGATGAGGGGCGTGGTGCGCTTGCCGTGGATTGACGCGTGGCGAAGGGCGTCCATGAAGTCCTCGCGGCCCTCAAACGCCGGTATGTCCGTATAGGCGTTGCCGATCTCGCGGGCGGTGTGGGCGTCTGTGACGCCGACGGGCCGGATGTCATGTTGCTCCCCATGCTCGCGGATGAACTCCACGCCGCGCATGATGTCGCCCCTAAGGGTTGTGCGGGCGTTGAATGCTTCAATGATGTCGACATCCGGAAGTATGTCCATCAAAGCGGGCAGGGTAATGTGCTTGCGGCGGAATCGGTCAAACGGGTGTGGCACCTGCACGATGCCGCCCTGGTCCTTGATGCGCTTGACGGACTCCTTGGCGGAGAGGTCGCGCGGGATGTCCTCATCAAGGAACAGCCCGATGATCTCTCCATCCGCCGTTCTGAGTTCCGCGCCGATGATGACGGGGAACGGGGCGATCTCCCTAACGGCAAGCGCGCCACGGATGGTGTGGTGATCCGTGACGGCGATGACGTCTATGCCCTTGCGCTGGCAGGCGCGGATGAGAGATTCGGGGGATAGCTGGGAATCGGGGGAGACGCGGGTGTGGATGTGGAAGTCTGCGCGCATTAGTGAAGGGAAACTAGGCGCGCTCCACGTAGTCGCCGCTACGCGTGTCCACGACGACGGCGATGCCGTTCTCGACGAACATGGGGACGGTGATGACGAGGCCGGTCTCGAGTGTGGCGGGCTTTGTGCCGGCGTTGGCGGTGTCGCCCTTGAACGCGGGAGGCGTTTCTACGATTTTCAAGGTGACTGTCGTGGGCAGTTCGACCCCGATGGGCGCATCCTGGTAGAAGACCATGTCGAGGTTCATGTTTTCCGTCAGGTAGGGCAGTGAGTCCTCGATCTGATCCCTGTCGACGGGGAACTGTTCAAAGGATTCGGTGTCCATGAAGTGGTAGAGGCCGTCCTCGCTGTAGAGGAATTGGACGGAGCGGGTCTCAAGCGTGGCACGGGTGAAGCGCTCGCCGGCCTGGACGGTGCGCTCTATGGTGTGGCCGCCCTTGATGTCGCGCAGCTTCATTCGGACCTGCGCGGAGCCGCGTCCAATCTTGAGGTGGTGAAAGTCGAGCAGCTGGTACAGCGTGCCGCCGATCTCAATGGTTACGCCTCGGCGAAGGTCGCCCGTTTCAATCATTCCGTGCTAACTCCCATTCTCCAGGTTAATCTTGGGCGCGCTGCTCAAGACGCTGCAGCGCCCATCCCTGAACTCAACGATGTCCTCAATGCGAACTCCACCCCAACCGGTGATGTAGATGCCGGGTTCGACGGTGAAAATCATGCCCTGCGTCAGGACGTCCGGCGCGCGCTGCCCAAGGCGAGGGTATTCATGGACTGCAAGGCCGACACCGTGGCCGAGCGAATGGCCGAACTCGGGGCCGTGCCCGGCTTTTTCGATGATGTTCCGCGCGAGGGCGTCCGCCTGGTCGCCCGTCATGCCCTCTTCAATAGTCGCGATAGCTGTTTCCTGGGCGGTTAGGACAATGTCATATATGCGCCGGAACTGGTCGTCGTGATCGCCGATGCAGATAGTGCGTGTCATGTCGGCGTGATAGCCGTCCACGCGCGCGCCGATGTCGATGACGATTGGGGCGCCGACGGCGATGGGCTCGGCGGAGGGGCTATGGTGCGCCATTGCGCCGTTGGGGCCGGATGCGACGATCAGGTCGAAGGCGATGCTTTCCGCGCCGCGGTTATGCATGGCCATCTCAATGCTCCACGCAACGTCCTGCTCGGATGCGCCCGGCTCCAGGCCGTCGCGCACTTCGACAAATGCCTCGTCCGTGATGCGGATGGCGGAGATGAGGGCGTCGCGCTCGGCGTCGTCCTTGATGGCGCGAATCGTCTCGATGGTGTCATTGATGGGGACGAGTTCCTTACCGGCCTCGCCGCAGAGATCAGCAAGCCGTTTGTGGGTGGCGACGGTGACGTGCGACTCCTCGAAGCCGACGCGCTTGGCGTCGCCAATGGATGCCAGCATCTCCTTGAACCACTCGCTACCCGGGCCGGCCATGTGGACGATTTGGTATTCCGGCGACTGGTTGGCCGCCTGTTCCGTATAGCGGGAGTCGGTGGCGAGCAAGGCGCTTTCCGGCGTGATAAAGAGGGAGCCGGCGGAGCCGCTGAATCCGCTCATGTACCGGCGGTTCTCGGGCTGGGAGACCCACACAGCGTCCACGCCGGCAGGCTCCATCGCCTCTCGCAACTTCGTAAGTCGGTCTGTGACGCTCATCGGTGTTCTCGGTCCTAGCCTAGCTCATCTATGAGGTAGTCTAATGCCCAGAGGTAGGCCCGCCAGCCGAAGCCCGTCATCTGACCGCGGGCGATGGGGGCGATGACGCTGCGCCGCCGAAACTCCTCGCGGGCGTGGATGTTAGAGAGATGGACTTCAACGGTGGGTGCACCCACGTCTTGCAGGGCGTCCCGGAGACTGAGGCCGTAGTGTGTGAGCGCGCCGGGGTTGATGACGATGCCGTCGATGCCGTTGGGAATCTCCGACTGAAGAAAATCAACGATGGCTCCCTCGTGGTTCGACTGGAAGCAAACGCACTCAGCGCCGCGTTCCTTGACGCGTGCAGTGAATGATTCCTCAATCTCGGCGAGGGTTGTTGTGCCGTAGACGGCAGGGTCTCTGTGGCCCAGGCGATTCAGGTTCGGGCCGTTAATCAGCAGTATTCTCATGCTTTTTGTCGTTCGCGTTCAGTGTCGATATGTCAGAAGAGTTGGTGTCCAGGCTTCCGGCATTGGTAGTCGGTACGCTTCCAATCCACTGTTGCCATTCTATCAGTCGGAAATGTCTTTTCGTTGAGATTACGTATCGTCGTCGCGGTTCATGCCGGGGTGGGCGCGGGCGTAGGCTTGCGCCATCTGCGCCTGCGAGACGTGGGTATAGATTTCCGTGGTGGCGACGGAAGCGTGTCCAAGCATCTCCTGCACGAGTCGCAGATCCGCGCCGCCGTCCAGCATGTGCGTGGCAAATGAGTGGCGGAGGGTGTGAGGATGGATGTCCTCCGGCAGGTTCTCTACGCGGGCCCACTTCTTGAGGGAGAGTTCGATGCCGCGCGTGGTCAGGCGTCC
>LXNJ01000127.1_pt1 | contig 54212 bp, 35 predicted proteins | sample 809081 | NCBI WGS metagenome assembly LXNJ01 (sample SAMN04870510, study PRJNA318959) | sponge metagenome | biome: sponge; feature: marine sponge reef; material: water | host: Petrosia ficiformis | place: Greece: Milos, Mediterranean Sea | collected 2013-05-29 | depth 5-7 m
ACCAGGAGGGAGGAGAACTCCTCCGCGCCGCCGTTGCGATGTTCAACAACCGCGACGACATCGACCGCCTGCTCGGAGTCATCGCCGCCCGCGTGTAAGGCGTCACCCGACCGGATCGATCACATTGAGGAAGGGGAAGCGCCGAAATCCGGCGTCCCGCGTGCAGATGCGGCTAATGCCGTGCTCGCGCATCAGGACGGCAATGTGCAGATCGTGCATCTGGTTGCCGCGGACCTCTGGCAGTTCCTCCAATGTCCGGGCCAGTACGACCGAGTGACGCCGCGTCGCGACCAACAATTCAACGCTGGGCGAGTTCAGCAGGTCGGAGAGAAAACGCCAGGCGTCCGAGGGTCGTTTCGGTGACGGAAATACATGCGGATGAGTCGCCACGCGGAGGAATTCGTAGCAGACGCTCCATGTGACAAGTGTCGGCGAGGGCCCGCGGCGCGCCTCGTCCAACCGCTGGCGACAGGGGACGTGGAACTCAAAATCCTCGTTCGCCGCGTACAAGAGTACGTTGGTGTCGAAGACCAGCGTTTCACCCCTCTTCCATCACGCGATAAAGCGCATCCCGGTCGGATATGTCCACCAACGGCCGGCCAGCGCGCCACGTGGGGAGAGGTGCGAGTGTGTCAGGCGGACCGTCAGCGGACGTTGGTTCCGCCAGCACACGCCTGAGTCCTTCCTCGACGAGTTCGGACAGAGTGGTCTGCCGTCGCGCCGCCTCTTCGCGCAGGCGTCGCATCACGGCATCGTTGATATTCATTGGCGCCTCCGCATAGAGCGCCCCGCGCTCCCGCACGGACTGCGGCTGGACGCTGATCTCGTCTCCGCGGCTACGCGTCCGGGCAATGTCATGGGATGCCTGCATCTGCATCAGCGTCTCCATCCTGACCCCGAAAGCCTTTTCGATGCGCAGGGCCATCATCCCGGATAGATCCGACCGGCCGTTCAGAAAGGCTGACAGCGCCGGGCGGGAGACACCGAGCACCCGCGCCGCCTCGACAACCGTCAAGTCTCGGGGCTCGAGGATCTCCGTCCGGACGAACTCCCCCGGGTGGGGCGGATCTGCCATCGTTCTTCGTTTCATGCGTAAAGCGTAGCGTGACGGGCAACGGGCCGTCAAGAAGAGTATGCGTGCGGCAGGCTCTGCCGGCGGTGGCTCACCCGCCCTCCTACCTGATCTCCGCGCGGATCGCGGCGAGTTCCTCCGCGGCCCCAGGGGGTGGTTGTGTGAACAGGCTCACACCGATTGTGACGGCGAAACCCGCCGCGAAGCCCGGCAGCATCTCGTACAGGTCGTAGAAGCCCTCCTTGAAGAGGACGACCCACAGCATCGTCACGACGAAGCCGGAGATCATGCCGGCGAGCGCCCCCGGCCGGGTGGTTCGAGCCCAGAAGAGCGAGCACAGCACGACCGGGGCGAACGCCGCGGCGAGGCCGGACCACGCGAAGAGGACGAACCAGAAGATCGCCCGTTCGGCGGTGAGCGCGAGCAGCAGTCCGGTCACGCCGAGGACGACCGTCACCGCCTTGCCCAGCACCGAGAGCGCCCGCTGCCGGGCGTCCGGGCGGAAGATCTTCTGATAGATGTCCCGCACCGCCGCGGAAGAGGCGAGGATCAGCAGCGAATCGGCCGTCGACATGATGGCGGCGAGGACGACGACGAGGACGAGACCCGTGAACAGGTCGGGCAGCAGCCCCGCGGCCATGGCGGGGAGCGCGGTCTCGGGGTCGGCGAGGGCCGGGTAGAGGACGCGGGCGGCCATCCCGGTGAACACGGCCCCCAGGTCGAACACGATGATGCAGCCGACGGCGATCGGCCCCGCCTTGCGGATCTCGCGCTGGTCGCGGGCCGCGAGGAAACGCGCCAGCAGCTGTGGGGCGCCGAGGAACGCGAGTCCGACGCCCACGAACCCGGCGGCGCTCGCGATCCCGAGCGGCGTGAACCCGAGCCCGCCCCCGAGCCGCAGGAGGTCCGAGCCGGATGCCTGCAGCCCCTCGAACACGGCGAGTGGCTCAGCGGCCCGCAGCCCGTCCACGAGCGCGTCCCATCCACCTACCGCGCCGATGCCGACGAACGGGAGCACGAGCAGGCACGCGAACATGAGGACGCCTTGCGCGAAGTCCGAGTAGGCGACCGCCTTGAACCCGCCCACGACCGTATAGAAGAGGACTACCGCGAGGCCGAGCCCGACGCCCACGCCGTAGCCGGTGCCGAGGAAGGAGTCGAACGCCTTCCCGGTGGCCGTGAGCTGGGCTCCCACGTAGAAGGCGACCATCGAGAGGACGATGACGGCCCCAACGATGCGGAAGCTGTGCGTCTTGTCCCGGAAGCGATCCTCGAGGTAGTCGGGGACGGTGATCGAACCGTACCGGTCGGTGAACGCCTTGAACGGTCGCGCCACGAAGGCCCAGGCGAGTGCGACGCCGAGCACCTCGCCGAGGACGACCCACAGCGCGTGCATGCCCAGCGCGTACCCGATTCCCGTGAGCCCGAGCAGGAGCCAGGCGCTCTCCCCCGTCGCGTTGGACGAGAAGGCGAGCACCCACGACGGGAGCTTCTTCCCGGCCGCGTAGTAGCCCTCCACGTCGTGCGACTCCCTCCCGCCCCACACCCCGATGACGAGCAGGAAGAGGAGATAGACGACCACGACGCCGATGATCACGGGAGAGGGCATCCATGCCTCCGTTCGCGCGTTGTTGGGGCGACCTCGGGTGACCTACCTTCCGCGACGGACACGCCGCTGACAACCATCGCCCGAGAATTCGGTGTCGGTGGTGTGTCGGTGGCGCAGGATCCGCGCGGGTCCCGGATGCGGGCGGTCCACGCTTCAATGGACCTTCCATGGACACAACGGACACAACGGACGCAAACGTGCACAACGGACAGATGCGGACAGATCCGGAGGACGGCATGAGGAGCGCAGCGTCGACCAGACGGTTTCCCCCGCTCGCGCGGGCCGGTCTCGCGGGCCTCGCAGTTCTCGCAGGCTGCGCCGACGCCCGGCCGCACGCGGCTCTGGTGGCCGATGCGGCGGCGGATGTCGCGGCGATCCGGCTGGAACGCGCGATGGTCCGCTACGACTCGGCGCGCGCCGCCTCCCCCGCTGACGCAGAAGCGCACCGACAGTACGCGACGCTCGCCAACTACTTCAGCCTGAACGCGGAGGCCGCGCTGGCGTGGGAGCGCGCTCTCGAACTCGAACCCGGAGACGCCGCCGGCTGGGAGGCGTACATCCGCGCCCTCCGCTGGGCCGGCATTTTCGAGACGGACCGGCGGTACGGCGAGAAGATCCTGCGGGTTCTGCCCGAGGCGCTCCGCAACGCGCCGGATCGTCCGGTCCTCTTCTCCGATGCGCAGGCGGCGGCGGCGGATCTCGGACAGCTCGACGCCTATGCCGCGATCCTTGCCGAGCATGAGGCGACGCGCACCGACGACCAGATCCTGCTTCACGCACTGGGGGCGCTCCGCATCGCCCTCGCCGATCAGGAGGATGGCGACCGGGGCCAGAGCGTGAAGGATTCGATCGGGGCCGCCCTCGACGCGCTCGCGGCCGAGGTCGAAGGCGATCCGGATGTCCCCGCGCCGGTTCTGTACCGGCTCGCCGCGGGGTACGACTTCATGATGCTCCAGCGGGAGGAAGATGCGGACCGCTGGCTGGAGCGCCTGGAGGCCGCGCCCGACCGCGGCGATCTGGCAGACGATCTGCGCTACTGGGATCTGGCCATCGACTGGCAGGACGCCCTGTACGGGGGTGGTGACGATGGCGGCGACGGCGAGGGAGACCGGTGGGACGCAGTGTCCCGGATCGTCGCCGAGGGACTGAAGTCGAAGCAACTTGGAGAACGGGCCGCATGGTTTGCCCGGCGCTACGCGACCGTCCAGGCGGAGGTGATGGCCTCCCTGGATCCGGAGCCGTCGTCATCCGAAATGAGCTACCCCCGTGTCGCGCCCGAGCCGCCGGGTCCGACGCTCGATCCGGACGCCGCAGAGTTGCTGTTCACCGCCGTGATGGAGGAGATCCAGTGGCAGGACGGCGTGTACGGTTCAAGGCTCAACACGCTGCTCTACTTCGGTATCCGGCCCGAGATCGTACTCGAGAAGGCGGTCGCAATGGAGGAAGCGCTCCGCGCGGACCGCCCCGGATACCTGTATGCGGGAGACCGAGGCCAGGAGCGGGAGACGTCACGCAAGAGTTTCATCGATCAGGCCCGCGTGATGCAGGCCCGTGCACTCACCCAGCTTGGCGAAGTCGAGGCCGCCGGATCACTGCTTGAGGAGCTTGCCACCGAGTCCCGCCGCAGCTGGACGCTGGCGGAATACGGGCGGCACCTGCTTCGCGAGGATCGGCTGGCGGAGGCGCTCGACCTCTTCGTGGAGGCCACCGCCTTCCGCGGGTGGTATCGTCCCGCCGCCGTGGAGACCGCCGCGGCCATCGGTCTGTCCGAGGAAGCCGTGGAAGAGCGGCTCGCAGTCCGCGGTCCGGCCGTCGAGAAGGAGTTGGAGATGCGCGAACTCGGCCAGCGCATCGAGCGCGAGGCCCCGGAGTTCGCCCTCGCGGACCAGACCGGAACCGAGTGGCGGCTGAGCGACCTCGGGGGGAAGATCGTCGTCCTCAAGTTCTGGGCGACCTGGTGCGGCCCCTGCATCGAGGAATTCCCACACTTCGTCGAACTGCTGAAGACGTACGAAGACGACGAGGACGTCGTGTTCCTGACCGTGGCCACGGCAGGGTCTCCCCGCGAACAGGTTGCTGAGCAGATCGAGGAGGGCGGCTTCACGTTCCCGGTTCTCTTTGACGAGCAGGGGCTTGCCTTGGACTATGAGATCCTCGGCTATCCGACGACGCTCTATCTGGATCGGGCGGGGTTCATCCAGTTCAAGCGCGAGGGCTTCTACGAGTCCGGCTACGAACAGGGCGTAGCCCGCCGCATCGACGCCCTCCGCCGCCAGTAGGCAAACCGGTCCCCCGGCAGGCCAGGGGGTTCGACGTTCCCGCGGGAACGTCTACTATCCCTCCTGACCCGGGGATCGCGCGCAGAGGGAGATACCGGTTGGCCACGCTCGCACCTGTCACAGCCACGCACGCCTTTGACGAGCGGCGGCTCGCGGACTACCTGTGCGCCTGCGGAGTGCCCGAGTTCGCGGGCGGGCTGATGGCGCTCCAGTATCAGGGCGGTCAATCGAACCCCACTTACCGCCTCGAAGCGGGTGGCCGGTACTTCGTCCTGAGGAAGAAGCCGCCGGGCGACCTCCTGCCTTCCGCGCACCTCGTCGAACGTGAATACCGCGTGATGAAGGCGCTCGCGGACACCGACGTTCCGGTGCCGAAGATGATCCACCTGTGCGAGGACCCCGGCGTGATCGGGCAGGCGTTCTTCGTGATGGAGCATGTGGAGGGACGGGTGCCCTCGGCCCCGGGACTGCCCGAGATCGACTCTCCCGACGAGCGGGCCGCGATCTACGACGCGATGAACGAGGCGCTGGCGCGGCTCCACTGCATCGACTGGGCGGCCGTCGGTCTCGGGGACTACGGGAAACCATCGGACTACGTCGCGCGGCAGATTTCCGTCTGGACGAGACAGTACGCGGCGGCCCGGACCGATCCGATCCCGGCCATGGAGGCGCTCGCGGAGTGGCTCCCCGCCCACATTCCGGCCGGCGATGCGTCGGAGGAGGAGACGACGATCGCGCACGGCGACTATCGGCTCGACAACATGATCCTGCACCCGACGGAGCCGCGGGTCGTGGCCATCGTGGACTGGGAGCTTTCAACGCTGGGCCATCCGCTGGCCGACCTCGCCTACAACTGCATGACGTATCACCTGCCCGAGGGGCCCCTGTGGAAGGGGTTGGGGGAGATCGACTGTGGGGCGCTGGGGATCCCGTCGGAGGGAAAGTACGTCGCCGCGTACTGCCGGCGGACGGGAAGGGACGGGGTGCCGGACTGGGAGTTCTTCATGGCCTTCGGCCTCTTCCGGCTCGCCTCGATCTGTCAGGGGGTCTACGCGCGCGCGCTGCAGGGCAACGCGAGTTCGCGGAACGGGCTGGAGGTCGGGGCCAAGGCCCCGATGCTTGCCGAAGCCGGCTGGAGCTTCGCCCGCCGCGCCTGAGGTCCGCCGGGCCGGGCCCCGCGAGGACCGCTACGACTCCCGCGGACCCCGCAGTTCGAGTTTCGCGAGCGCTTCCAGGTGGACCTCGTCCGGGCCGTCGGCCAGGCGCAGCGTCCGCGAGTGCGCGTAGGCGGCCGCGAGCCAGGTGTCGGGGCTCACGCCGAGGGCGCCGTGGACCTGGATCGCCTGGTCGAGGACGCGGCAGGCCATGCGGGGGGCGACGACCTTGATCATGGCGATCTCCCGACGCGCCGCCTTGCTTCCGACGGTGTCCATCATGTGGGCGGCGTGCAGGGTGAGGAGCCGGGCCTGGTCCACGGCGATACGACATTCGGCGAGCGCGTGGCGAAGGGCGCCCTTCTCGGCGAGGGGGCCGGAGAAGGCGACGCGGGTCCTCGCGCGTTCGGCCATGTCCTCGATCGCGCGCTCGGCGACCCCGATGAGCCGCATGCAGTGGTGGATGCGGCCGGGACCGAGGCGCCCCTGCGCGATCTCGAACCCGCGGCCCGGGCCGAGGAGGATGTTCCCGGCGGGCACGCGGACGTCGGTGAAGCGCACCTCGCCGTGGCCGACCGGAGCGCTGTCGTAGCCGAACACGCCGAGCGGCCGCACGACCTCGATCCCGGCGGCGGCGCGCGGCACGAGGACCATCGACTGCTGCCGGTGGCGCGCCGCGTCGGGGTCGGTCTTGCCCATGAAGATGAACAGCCGGCACTCCGCCCGGGGGGCCTGCGTCGCCCACCACTTGTGTCCGTTGATGACCCACTCGTCTCCCTCTCGCACGATGGACGAGCGGATGTTCGTCGCGTCCGACGAGGCGACGTCCGGCTCCGTCATCGCGAAGGAGGAACGGATCTCGCCCGCCAGCAGCGGCTCGAGCCACTCCTTCCGCTGCGACGGCGTCCCGTAGCGGGCCAGCGTCTCCATGTTGCCCGTGTCCGGCGCGTTGCAGTTGAAGACCTCGGGCGCCCACTCCACGCGTCCCATGACCTCGCAGATGAGCGCGTACTCGAGATTCGAGAGACCTGCTCCGCAGCGTCCACCGGGATCGTCTCCGGCTACCGCGTCGGGGGGGAGGAAGAGGTTCCACAGTCCCTCGTCGCGCGCCCGCCGCTTCAGCGTCTCGAGGATCGGCGGCGTCGAGAACCGGTTCTCCGCCGCTTCGATCTCGCGGTGGAAGGTCGCCTCGTTGGGGTGAACGTGCGCCTCCATGAACTCGCGCACGTGCGCCTGGAGTTCGAGAGACCGGTTGGAGAAGAGGGCTGGCGTGTTCACTCGCGTTCCGCCGGGGTGTCGGGGTCGGGGTGACATTGTCGGGGTGGGTCCCAAGATTAGCGGGCCCTCCGGCGGAGACAACGGGCACCGCCGGCAGCACCTACCGGTACGGTGGCCGGCACGGCGGCCTCCACCTCTTGAGGACTCGGGGATGAGCGAACGGCATCTGGGACTCTACGGCGCGACGGCGCTCGGAGTCGGCGCGATCGTGGGGGGCGGGATCCTCGCCCTCGCCGGCATCGCCTTCGCCACGGCCGGTCCCGCCGCGATCCTCGCCTTCGCCCTCAACGGGGGGATCGCGTTCCTCACCGCGATGAGCTTCGCCCGCCTCGCCCGGCGGTTCCCGGAGTCCGGCGGCATCTACACCTACGCGAAGAAGGTGCTGTCGATCGAAGTCGCCTTCGTGGTGGGGTGGGTGGTGTGGTTCGCCTCCATCGTGGCCGGCGTCCTCTACGCGCTGGGCTTCGCCGCCTTCCTCATCGAAGGCCTGGAACGCCTGGCCCCCACGCTGGGCATCTCATGGGACTGGATCGGACACGGCCGGACGCAGGTCGGCTTCGCGATCGGCGCGGTGGCCGTCTACGCGCTGATTCTCGTGCAGCGGACCGCGGGAGGGGGCAACGCGGCCACGATCGGCAAAGTCGTCGTTTTCGCGGTGCTCATCGCCGGTGGTTTCGTCGCGTGGATCCTGGGCGACTCCGGGGAGGCGCTGCGGCGGCTGAGCCCGTTCGCTCCCGAGGGTTCGCTCGGTCTGCTGCAGGCCATGGGCTACACCTTCATCGCGCTGCAGGGGTTCGATCTCATCGCCGCCGTGGGCGGAGAAGTCCGGGACTCCCGCCACACGGTGCCCCGCGCGATGTACCTGTCGCTCGGGATCGCGCTCGTCGTCTACATCCCCCTTCTCATCATCGTCGCGACGGTCGGCGCGCCTCCCGAGGGGATCCAGGCTGCGGCGCAGGCGCACCCGGAGGGGCTCGTGGCCGAGGCGGCCGAGCGCTTCATGGGGCCGGCGGGTTACTGGTTTGTCATCGGCGCCGGACTCCTGTCGATGCTGTCGGCGTTGCAGGCCAACCTGTTCGGCGCCTCGCGCGTCGCGTTCTCGATGGCGCGGGACCGGACGCTGCCGCACCACATCGGGGAGATGCGGGGGCGAACGGGGACGCCCGCCGTCGCCGTCGTCGCGACGGGCGGGATGATGACGCTGATCGCGGTCGCGGTGGGAAACGTCGCCTCCGCGGGTGCCGCGTCGAGCCTCATCTTCCTGATCTCGTTCGCGATGGTCCATTGGGCCGCGATGCTCGCGCGCATGCGCTCCGGCCACCCGCGGCCAGCGGCGCTGCCGGCCGTCGGCGCGGCCCTCTGCCTGGGGCTGGCGATCTTCCAGGCCATCGCCGTGCCCGAGGCGGGGCGGGTGGTCGCACTGTGGCTCGGGCTCGGCGTGGCGCTCTACCTGATCCTGCTCGCACCCGGCGCCCGCCTCGCCGACGCGAGCGCGCAGGCGCGGGACCCCGACCTCGCCCGTCTGCGCGGCCGCAGCCCGCTCGTGCTCGTGCCGATCGGGAATCCCGCCAGCGCGGCGAGTCTCGTCGATGTGGCCACGACTGTACGCGCTCCGAGCGTCGGCCGGATCCTGCTGCTGTCGGTGATCCCGAGAGAGGGTCGTCCCGCGCTTTCCGGCGACGCGGTGTTGCAGGACGCCAAGGACATCCTCGGCGAGTCGGTGGGACGCGGCCTCGAGGACTCGATCCTGCCGGAGACGCTGTTCACCATCGCGTCGGACGTGTGGGGGGAGATCGCGCGCGTGGCCAACAGCCAGCCGTGTGAAACGGTGCTCGTGGGGCTGCCGCGACTCACGGAACCGGGGGTCGAGTCACAGCTCGAAGGTCTCATCTCCAGGATCGGCGCGGACGTGGTCATCGTGCGGGCGCCGCCGCGCTGGCGGATCGAGGACGCGCGGCGCATTCTCGTGCCGGTGAGGGGACGGCGCGACCACAGCGAGCTGCGCGCCCGGTTGCTCGGGAGTCTGGCGCGATCCTCCGAGCGGTCCGTCACCTTCCTGCTGACGCTCCCGGCCGACGCGTCTCCCGACCGGCGGCGAAGGGTCAAGCACACCGTCCGGCAACTCGCCCGGGATGAGGCCGCGGGTCCGTATGAAGTCGCCTTCGAATACACGGACGACCCGGCGGAACCGGTCGCCCGCCTGGGCCACGAGAACGATCTGGTGGTGATGGGGATGGAACGCCGCGGCCGGGGCGAGCCGGCGATCGGCGCCTACGCCCTGGAGATCGCCCGCAGGACGGACATGCCGCTCATCCTCCTCGGCCGGCGGCGCCACGCCGGGACGCTGACCGCGCGAGGCCTCGCGCAGGCGGTGTCGACGATCCAGAGGTCGGGAGAGAGGTCCGGAGAGAGGTCGGAATCGTGACGGCCGACGTCATCATCGTCCTCGCCATCGTCGCGGTGGCGGTCGTCCTCTTCGTCACGGAGTGGGTGCGCTACGACGGCGTGGCGCTCATGGTGCTCCTCTCCCTGGCGATCTCCGGCGTCATCCCGATGGCCCGCGCCATCGAAGGGTTCGCCAACCCTGCCGTGGTCACGATCGCGGCCGTGCTCGTGCTGAGCGGCGGGCTTTACAAGACCGGCGTCGCGAACCTCGTCGGCGCCCAGGTGCTGCGGCTGGCGGGCGATTCTCAGGTGCGGGTCACGGCGCTGCTGATGCTCACGTCCGGGATCATGTCGGGGGTGATGAACAACACGGCGGCGGTCGCGCTCCTCATCCCCGTCGTGATCGAGATCTCCCGCCGTCTCGGCATGCGTCCCTCCCGGCTGCTGATCCCGCTCTCCTTCGCCGCGCTACTCGGCGGCATGACGACCCTCATCGGGACGGGGCCCAACATCCTCCTCTCGAGCATACTCGAGCGCATGGGACAGGGGGGGTTCGGCTTCTTCGCGTTTACGCCCGTCGGCGCGACCGCGCTCGCCATGGGGGTCCTGTACGTGGTCCTCGCGGGGAGGCACTTCCTGCCGGACCGCTCCACGGGGGATGAAGAAGGGGGGGGCGAAGGGGGCGACGAAATCGACCTGACCGGCCGCTATCATCTCGCGGAGTCGCTGCTCACGCTCCGGATCCCGTCGCACTCCGCGCTCGACGGGCGTTCGCTCGTCGAGGCGCGGCTCGGACAGGCGCTGGGGTACGACCTGCTGGCGGTGCGTCGCAAGGGGCAGTTGGTGCGGGCTCCCGAGCGGGATTTCCAGCTTCGGAACGACGACGAGCTCATCGTCGAGGGGCGGGTGGAAGCGCTCGACCGCCTGCGCGCCTGGGGTCATCTCGCCCGGCACCGGGAGTCGGAAGATGCCCTGGGGCGTCTCGTGAAGGACTCGACGGTGCTGGCCGAGGTCGAGATCGCCGAGAAGTCGGACCTCGTCGACAGCACGGTTCGCAGTATCGATTTCCGCAACCGTTTCCAGGCCCACGTCGTCGCCATGCGACGCGGCGACCGCGTCCTGAGCGGCTCGTTCCAGACCGCGAAGCTCGAGGCGGGGGACGCGCTCCTCCTGCTGGGCCGCGAGGACCAACTCCAGCAACTCCGCTACGCGGCGGAGTTCTCGTCCATCGGATGGACGGACATCGGCTCCGCCACGGAGGAGTACGAACTGTACCGATGGCTGATGCGCCTCCACGTCCCCGACGGATCCTGGCTGGACGGACGGACCCTGGAGGCCTCGCGGCTCCGGCGCGCCTTCGACCTCACGGTGCTGGAGATCGAGCGCGAGGACGGCGACATCGCCCTGCCGCACGCGTCGGCGAGGATGCGGGCCGGCGATCACCTCATCGTCGAGGGGGCCCCGGCTTCCTTCGCCGTGCTGGAGGCGCTCCAGGCGCTCGTGCCGGCGGACGAACGACCCTCCGTGGGCGAACTGGAGTCGGAGGACGTGGGGTTCGCCGAGGTCACGCTGGCCCCGAGTTCCGACCTGGTCGGGAAGACGCTGCGCGAGGTCCTCTTCCGCGAATCGTACGGACTGAACCTGATCTCGATCTTCCGGGGGGGGCGGGCCTTTCACTCGAACATCCGCATCGCGCGGACGGCGCTCGAGTTCGGGGACGCTCTCCTCGTCTACGGCAACCGGAAGAAGATCGCGCTCCTCGCCCGCGACCCGCGATTCCTGGTCCTCCACGGTCAACTCCACGAGGTCTTCCGCGTCGACAAGGCGTGGATGGCCAGCGCGATCATGGTGGGCTTCATCCTCGCGGCATCTCTGAACCTGCTGCCCGTGTACATCGCGGCGCTCCTCGGCGCGCTCCTGATGGTGTGCGCCGGGTGCGTGAAGGGGAACGAGGTCTACACCTTCGTCGAATGGCGGGTCGTCATGCTCCTCGGGGGGATGCTGGCGCTCGGTCTCGCGATGGAGGACTCCGGCACGGCGGAACTCATCGCCCGCGAAGTCGTGGGGCGGGCGGCGGAGATGGGACCGCGGATCCTCATCGCGAGCATTTTCCTCATCTGCGCGCTCGCGGCGCAGTTCGTCCCCACCTCGGCGGTCGCCGTGCTCGTCGCGCCCATCGCGCTCAGCGCAGCGTCCGAACTGGACCTTTCGGCGCGGGCGCTGCTCATGGTGGTGGCGGTGGGCTCCTCGTGCGCGTTCCTGAGCCCCTTCGGCCACCCCGTGAACCTGCTCGTGATGGGCGTGGGCGGCTACAAGGTCGTCGACTACACGAAGGTGGGCGCGCCGCTCTTCCTGCTCCTGCTGCTGATGGTCGTCTTCTTCCTCCCCATCGTCTGGCCGCTCTGAGTCCGGTCCGGGACGAGCCGAGCGGGCGCGATGGATGCTTTCGCCCGCTTTTCTGTTCGTGGACGCGGTGTTGCCGCAGGCATCGGACTCGTGGGGGTGTTCGAGACTTGCAGGGTCAGACGCTCGGGCCAGTCCGGATCGATTTTGGCCCGAGACGACGTGTCAGATCGCGCTGCTCGCCCGCGACCCGCGATTCCTGGTCCTCCACGGACAGCGGAGATGGGGCCGCGCGTCCTCGTTAGCTGCTGTGCGCCGGGTAGTTGAGGGGCCGTTGACGCGGCGGGGGAGCTTGGTATCCAAACAACCGAGTCAGTCCTAAGTTGGAGTCACGGGTACGATGGGGAGGCGAGTGGATGACGACCGAGAGTTTGATGATTCTGGGCACCGGTGTGGCGCTGGCCGCCGCGATCCTGCCGGGCCAGTACGCGCTGCGGCGCGACGTGGCGGGCCTGCGCGAGAGAATGGCCCGATTCGAAGAACGCATGATCCGATTCGAGGAGCACACCGCCCGCCTCGAAGAGCGCGTGCTGCGTTTCGAGGAGCGCATGGCCCGTTTCGAAGGACTCTTCGAGGGCTTTACTCGGAGGGGGAAGTCCCGGGCGAAAGCCTGAGCACCGGAACCGCCGTTCTCCGGCCGGTGGGCGTCTATTCGCGGCGCGCGAGTTCGGTCTCGATCTCTTCCCAGGTTCTCATCAATTCGTCGAGTTCCCCGGTCCGGGACGCGCGTTCGGCCTCGAGCGTGCGGACCTCTTCGCCGGGTGTCTCGGCGTAGAAGGCTGGATCGGCGAAGGTTTCGTCGATCTCGTCGAGTCGGGCCTCGGCGGCTTCGATCCGGCGGGTGATGTCGTTCAGCTTCTTCCGCAGCGAGCCGCCCCGGTAGCGGTTCCGGCTTCCCTTCACGGTACTCGGCCGGGCGCGGCGTGGCGGTGAGGCGTCGCCCGTAAGGTTGCCGGCGGAGGGGTTGCCGGCGGCGCGGGTTTCGGCGGCGGCGACGCGGGCGGCGCGCTTCTCTTTCCGGGCCCTGAGGACGACGGTGTCGACATCGAGGTGGTCGTCTCCGCAGTAGTGGACGTACTCCTCGTAGCTGCCCTTGAAGTCGCGGATGCCGTCCTCGGAGATCTCGACGATGCGGGTCGCGAGCTGCGAGACGAACCAGCGGTCGTGCGAGACGAGGATGAGCGTGCCGTCGTAGCTCCGGAGCGCCCCGACCAGCGACTCGATGGATTCGAGGTCAAGGTGGTTCGTGGGTTCGTCGAGAACGAGCACGTTGGGCCGCTCGATCGCCATCCGGCAGAAGACGAGGCGGGCGGCCTCGCCCCCGGAAAGGTTGCCGACCCGCTTCTTCGCGTCGTCGCCGGAGAAGAGCACGCGCCCCATCTCGCCGCGCACGAAACCGAGGGTCCGGCCGGGGCAGAAGCCCGCGATCCAGTCCTCGGCCGTCTGCCCCGGCGACTCGAAGCGGGCCTCCTGGTCCTGCGCGAAGTAGCTCGGGTGCGTCTCGTAGCCCCACCTGACGCCGCCGGCGTCGGATTCCAGCTCGCCCATGACGATCTTGAGCAGGGTCGACTTCCCGATCCCGTTGGGGCCCATGATCGCCATGCGGTCCCCGCGCTCGAGCGTGAGATCGACGCCGTGCAGGACTTCGTTCAGCTCCTCGCCGCCGCCGAACGCCTTCTTCACGCCCTCCACTCCGAGGACGGTGCGTCCGCTCGGACGGCGGGATTCGAAGCGGAAGTTCGGATAGCGGCGGGAGGAGGCCGGGAGGGGCTGCAGGGCCTCGGCCCTCTTCTCTATGAGGCGCAGCTTGCTCTGGGCCTGTCGCGCCTTGCTCGCCTTGGCCCGGAACCGATCGACGAACTGCTGGTGGTGGGCGATCTCCCGCTCCCGCTTGGCGAGTTCCTTCTCGCGCCTCTCCTGATCCTCTCTCTTGCGGACGAGATAGTCGTCATAGTTGCCTTTGTATGTAGTGACGGTCTCATAGTCGATGTCGATAATGTGCGTGGCGATATTGTCGAGGAACCGGTGGTCGTGGGAGATGACGACGATCGCTCCATTGAACTCCCGCAGGAACTTCTCCAGCCACCGGATGGAGAGGATGTCGAGGTGGTTCGTCGGCTCGTCGAGGAGGAGGACGTCGGGCGCGCCGGCGAGCGCCTGGGCGAGCAGCACGCGGAGCTTGAACCCGCCGGAGAGGGTGGAGAGCGGACGGCGGTGAATGTCGCTCGGGAAGCCGAGGCCCTCGAGGATCTCGCCCGCGCGGGCCTCCGCTGTGTAGCCGTCGTGGCGCTGGAAGATCTCCTCGAGTTCGGAGAAGCGGTCGGCGTCGAAATCTCCGTCCTCCGCCTCGATCAGTGCCTCCCGCTCGACCATGGCGCGCCACAGATCGGGGTTCCCCATGAGCGTGGCGCCGAGGATTTCCTCTTCGTCGTGGAGGAAGTGGTCCTGGCGAAGAACGCCGAGTTGAAGCCGGCGGGGGACGGTGACGGATCCCTCCGTCGGGTCCTCGGTGCCCCCGAGGATGTTGAGGAGCGTCGTCTTGCCGGATCCGTTCGCGCCCACGAGGCCGTAGCACTCGCCGGGGTTGAGGAGGAAGGTCGCGTCGCGGAACAGGACCTGGCCGCCGAAGACCTTTCCGAGGCCCGAGACAGTGATCATGAGTCTATCTGCGCTCTATCTGCGCGGGGCGCGGCCTGTTGCCATGGGGTTGCGAGGGAGGGACGCGGGTCAGCAGGACACGCAGTTGTGGCTGTTCTTCGAGCCGAGGCTCTCAAGCAGGGCCACGGCCTCCGGGAAGGGTTGCGTGCGCTGGTAGGGGCCGTTCGCCATGTCCGCGGTGGTCTGGCCCACGCGACTGACGGCCGTGACGTCCGCGCCGTGCTCGACGAGGAAGCGGATGACCTCCAGATCGCCGCGCGAGGCCGCGTTGTGGAGCGGGGTATAGCCCTCTTCGTCGCGCCGGTTCACGTCCGCGCCCAACTCTTCCACCAGGTAGCGGACGGCCGGCAGCCAGCCGTCCGGGACGTACCGGTGGGCGTTGCTGGGGAAGCCCTGGCCGTAGCCGATGCCGGTCGCGGCGTGGATCGGGTAATCGGCGGGGCCGCCCACGGGCACGGGGGGAACCCCGGACAGATCGCGCTTCTCGCGGTCCCACGCCGGGAGCCGCCGCGGGGGCACCTTGATGGTGGCGAGGTGGGGGTCGGCGCCGTACTCGACGAGGAGCTTCATCGCCTCCACGTCCAGGGAGTACGCGGCGCGCCAGAAGGGGGTCGCGCCCTTCAGGTCGATCTGCAGGAGGTCGAAGTTGTACGACACCCACCACAGGTGCTTCCCGAGACGCGCGTTGGGATCCACGCCCGCGTCGAGCAGACGGCGCATGACGTCGAGATAACTGTGCCGCTGCTGCCCGTAGGCGTGTTGCTGCGGGTAGCGCGATTTCGGCGCCCAGTGGGCGTTGAGGGCGGCGAAGAGCGGTGTCGCGCCGGCGGCGGAGGCGAGTTGCGGGTCGGCCCCGTGGTCGAACAGTTCCATGGCGAGGTCGAAGTGGCCGTTGATCATCGCGATGAGCATGGGGCTGGTATGGTCGCCGCCGCTCACCTGATCGATGTCCGCTCCGGCCTCGAGGAGCGCGCGCACGGTGCCGGCGTGCCCCTCGCGGGCGGCGTGAAGCAGAGCGGTGAGACCCCCGTGTCCGCCGATGAGGTCGCCGTAGCCGAGCGGCTCGGGCTCCTCGATCGGACGGTCGTAGTCCGCCTCGTCCTCGGCCGCGGGACGGCCCGCCGGGGCGTCGGAAGCGGCGGCCAGCGGCGCATCGGACGGGGCGGGCTGGGGCGGCACCGGCGGTTCGGGTTCTCCGCGCATCCGGGCCGCGCGGGCGCGGCGGTCGGCCTGCGACCACTCGGCCAACGCCGTGATGTCGGTCACCCAGGTGGCGAGGGCGGGGTCCGCACCGCCCTCGAGCAGCGCCCGCACGGCGGCTTCCCGGCCGCGGGCCGCCGCGTACATGAGCGGCGTCTGGCCCCAGCGCGCTTCGCGGGCGTCGGCATCCCCGCCGTGCTCCAGGAGCAGGCGGACGGCCTCCGCGCCGCCCGCGCCCGCGGCGAGGTGGAGCGGCGTCGCGCCGCCCACGTCATCGGTGGTGGCCGTCTGTTCCGCGCCGCCGGCGAGCAGGAGGCGCACGACGTGCGCGCTGCCGACTTCGCTCGCGAGGAGCAGCGGCGTGTAGGCCCCGATGCGGGTGACGGCGCCGACGTCCGCGCCCGCCTCGAGGAGCAGCCCCGCCAGGTCGGCGTTCGCGGAGCGCGCGGCCCAGTGGAGCGCGGTCATCCCGTCGCCCTGCGGCGCGTTCACGTCGGCGCCATCGGACAGCAGCGCACGCACGGAGGCGACATCGCCCGTCATCGCCGCGTCCGCCACGGGCGAATCGGGCGACAACGCGCCGCTCAGAAGGACCGCCAGCAGCGCGACCGCGGGTGGCTTCAGGGCCGTGACCATGCGGATGCGCCCGTCCCGCTTCACGAGCCGGCCGCGTTGGGGCCGGGGGCCTCGAGCGAAAGTGCGCCCGTGCTGTCGCCGAACTGTTCGATGTCCTCCAGCCCGAGCCCGTGCATGAGCGAGAGCATCGCGTTCGCCATCGGCGTGCCCGCCGGCGCCCGCACGTGGACTCCGCCGTCCAGCTTTCCGTTCGCGCCGCCGGCCACGAACAGTGGGCAGCGCTTGTGGTTGTGCACGTTGGGGTCGCCCATGGGCGAGCCGTAGATGACCATCGTCTTCTCGAGCAGGTCGGTCTCACCGTCCATCGTGTTCCGCAGCCGCTCGAGCAGGTACGGGACCATCGACACGTGGAACCGGTTGATCTGCGCGAAGTCGTCGATGTTCCCTTCGTCGGCGCCGTGGTGCGAGGCCGGGTGGAACGGCTTGTCGACGCCGCTCTCCGGGAAGACCCGGGCCGACGAGTCGCGCCCCAGCTTGAACGAGAACACCCGCGTCATGTCGGACTCGAACGCGAGCGCCTGGAGGTCGAACATCAGCTGCACGTGCTCGACGAAGGAGTCGGGCACGCCGGCCGGCGCCTCGGGCAGCGTCCGCTCCTCGCCGCTCCGGTTCTGCGTCTCGACGCGCTCGATGCGCCGCTCGATCTCCCGGATGTTGTCGAGGTAGCGGTCGAGCCGGCGGACATCGACGGGTCCCAGCTCCCGGCGGAGTTCGCCGATGCGGCCCGCGATGAAGTCGAGCACGCTCCGGTTCGCACGGCGGCGGGCGGCGCGTTCCTCCGCGCTTCCCCCGGCGCCGAACAACTGGTCGAAGGCGACCCTTGGATCGCGGATCATGGGGAGCGGTTCCGTCGGCGACTTCCAGCTGATCGTGTCCGTGTAGACGCACGCGTAGCCGTACGCGCACCCGCCGGACTGGTCCACGTTCTCGATGCAGAGCTGCATGGAGGGGATCGGCGTGTCCTGCCCGAAGCGCTGGGCATAGATCTGATCCATCGATGTGCCCGCGCGGATGTCCGAGCCCTCGGTCTGTCGCGGGTGGGAGTGCGTGAGGAAGGTCGCGCTGGAGCGGAAGTGATCGCCGCCGATTTCCTTGGGAATCCTCGCCTCGGCCGCCGCGATATCGGTGTCGCTGATGATCGTGAGCCGGTCCCGGAACGGTTCGAGAGAGGCGAGCGCCCCCGTGCTGAGATCGAAGTCGCGACCCGTCTGCAGGGGCGACCAGTAGCCGCGCGACGCTCCGTACGCGGTCGAGCCCGCCGCGCCGTGCACCATCTCGATCGCGATGAGCCGCGTCGGATCCGCGGGACGGATCGATCCCCAGAGCCGTCCGGCGGGGACCATGGCGTCGAGCATCGGAAGCGCCACGGCGGCCCCTGCTCCACGGAGGAAGGTGCGGCGCGGAATGTGCTTTCCCGTGATGATGTCCATCTGGATCACGTCCCCTGGTTGGTTCCCCGGTTCGTCGCCTGGTCGGTCCCCTGGTGCGAGTTGCCGGCTTGGTCCCCCTGTTCGACGATGGCCCCGCCACGGCTCATGAGGAAGGCCGGGCTCTCCGCCACACCGAGGATGAAGGCGGACATGCGGTAGCCCTCCGCCTCCGCGCGACGCGTGATCCGGCGGACGGTCGGCATATCGAAGTACTCGACGCGACGTCCGAGCGCGTAGGCCATGAGGTTCTCGGTGAACGTCCTCGCCAGCGACTCGCGCCGCGAGAGAAGGGCGGTCCGCAGGTCGGCCGGCCCCGCGAGCGGCGTCCCGTCGTAGAGGTCGCCGCTGGGATCGACCGTGCGCCCCTGGTCCTTGATCCGGTAGGCGCCCGTCACGTCGAAGTTCTCCAGCGCGAGCCCCAGCGGATCGATGACGCGGTGGCAGGAACGGCAGGCCGGACTCGCCCGGTGCATCTCCAGCCGCTCGCGCACCGTCAGGAAGCGGCCCTCCTCGGCTTCGTCGATCGCCTCGAGATCGGGCACGTCCGGGGGCGGAGGGGGCGGCGGCGTCCCGAACAGTACCTCCATGATCCACTTGCCGCGCAGCACCGGTGAGGTCCGGTTCGCGTGCGAGGTCGAGGTGAGAATGCTCCCGTGCGCCAGCACGCCGCGGCGGATGTCGTCGGGATAGTCGACCCTCCGGAAGTGGGTGCCGGCCACGCCGGAGATGCCGTAGTGCCGCGCGAGCCGCTCGTTCACGAACGTGTAGTCCGCCGTCAGCAACTCGAAGAAACTGCGGTCCTCCCGCACGACGTGCTCGAACAGAAGCTCGGTCTCGCGGCGCATGTCGCGGGCGAGTTGCTCGTAAAAGTCGGGGAAGCGGAGCGCATCCGGGTGGACGTTGGCGAGGTCCTGCAGCCGCAGCCACTGCGCGGCGAAGCGCGTCGCGAGCCCCTCGGCGTTCGGGTGCGCGAGCATGCGGCGGACCTGGGTCGCCACCCCGTCGTCGTCGTCGAGCCCGCCCGTCCGCGCGGCTTCGATGAGTGCCTCGTCCGGCGGCATCCCCCACAGGAAGAAGGCGAGGCGCGAGGCGAGATCGAGCGGCGCAATGCGGTACGGGCCCTCGGTGCGGGCCCCGGCTGCCCCGGCGGGCGGTTCCTCGAAGCGGAAGATGAAGTCCGGGCTGGCGAGGATGCCCTGGAGCGCCGTCCGGACGCCGATCTCGAAGCTGTCGTCGAAGCTGTCGTCGAAGCCGTCCTCCGCCGCGCCGGCGTCGTAGAGGGCGAGGAGCGGGTCGATGTCCGCCGCGTCCACCGGTCGCCGGTAGGCCTGCGCCGCCAGGCGCTCCACGATCTCCCGCGCGCAGCGGCGCTCCGCCGCCTCATCTCCGGTTTCGGGCCGGCACGTCAGCACGCGCGCCCGGGTCGGCGTCTCCGACACGCCCGACACGCCGAACGGCCCCCGGATCGTGAGGTCGCGCAGGTGGGCGACGACCGTGATCCCGTGCGAATAGCCGATCTTCTTGTCGGCGAGGCTCCACTCGTGCGGCGACACCAGGTCTTCGATCGGTCCGTCGAAGCGCTTGATGAAGGCGGCGGACACCCGGTGCGGCCCCGCCGTCACGTGAATCGGCTGCGTCTCGACCTGGACCCCGTCGGGATCCTGCCGGTGCATCCACCGGTCGATGTCGATGAGCGCCCGCCGCTCCCCGTCCACGGAGAGTTCGACCTGCTCGTCGAAGGGCGTCGTCTGCCCGAAGAAGTTCCCAGTCGATTCGTGCTGGAAGGCGAGCCGGAAGATGTAGTCGCCGTCCGCCCTGAAGTTGTGCACGATGGAGATCCCGCCGCGCGTTCCGATCGGGGTGCCCGGTACGTGCTGCCGCTGCTCGGCGTACCGGGACACCTCGTATTCCGTCTCGCTCGGCGTCACGGTCGGGTCCCCGAGCGCGAGCCGGCTGATCTCGCTCGCCGCGGTCAGGTATCCCTCGAGCAGGGTCGCGGAGAGGTTCTGGACGTCCGCGATGTTGTCGAAGCCCGCGCTGATCGTCTCGTTCGGCAGGTAGGCGGAGGCGTCGATATCGAGCCCGAGCAGCGCCCGGATCGAGCGCTCGTACTCCGCCCGGTTCAGCCGCTGGAAGGAGCGGACGCCGGGGTCGGGTCGATCGGCCGCGACGGCATCGACACGCGCTTCGAGCGTCTCGGCGAGCTCGAGCAGGTCTTCAGGCGGAGGGCGCCGTATCCCGGGTGGCGGCATCATCCCGGCGCGCAGCTTTCGGATCATCTTCTCCGCCGTCTCCGCCTCGAGGTGCGCCATCTCCACCTCGAAACGCTCCAGCGAGAGGTTCCCCAGCACGCGCGTGTCGTTGTGGCAGTTCGTGCAGACCTGGCTCACGATCGTCTGCGGGATCGTGTCCGGGGCGAATCCGGAGGCCCGGGCGGGGGGAGGGGCGGAGAGGGACGAGCCGCCGGGAAGCGCGGAAATCGGCCCCCAGAGGGCGATACAGGACAGCGCAACCGCGAGTCTCTTCATGGAATCGCCCGTCCTCCGCGACGGTAGTGCGATCTGACTCTTCGAACCTGCTCCTGCCTAACCTTTCAATATAGGGACGCCGACCCGATTTCGCCCTACGTTCGCCCGCGTTCGCTCTGCGTTAGCTCTGCGTTCGCTCTACGTTTGCTCTAGGTTTGCCCTGCGCGGATCCGCCGGCCTCCCCCGGCCCCCCCCGGGCTCCGGCCCGGCGCAGCTTGTACATCCCGATGGTCAGCAGCGGCAGCACGAAGATGAAGAGGAACACCCAGCTCAGGGCGCCGAATCCGGTGGCGATGAGATCGATGATTCCGAATCGCGAGAGGGCGGAGGCGACGATCAGGAGGAGGACGGCGACCGCGGGGCGCACCGCGTCCGGCATCCGCGCCCGCCGAGCGGCGAACACGCCTTCGATCCGTTCGTTGAAAGCGTGGATCAGGCCGGTGCCGGACTCGATGAGAGTGCCGAAGAGGACGACCTGGAACGCGATCTGGAACCCGCGCGATCCGAGCAGCTCGAGCAGATGATTGGCGGGCAGGGGCCGCTGCAGGATGTCCGGATACTGGCCCGCCATGGCCACGAGGAAGAGGACACCCGGGATCATCGCGATCGGACCCGTCAACGCGCCGGCCCACAGCGCTTCCCGCCGCCGCCGGATGTGGCGCGTCGCGAACAGCATCGCGGGCACGAGCGAGAGCTGCAGGACGCCGTAGCGGAACCCCGACAGCGCCCATCCGTCGCGTACTTCTCCCCCCGCGAGCGCCGCCCCGATGCCGTCGCCGAAACGGGCGATCGACCAGGCGAAGAAGACGATGTAGGCGCCGTACAGGAGGAAGGACCAGCCAGAGAAGAACCGCTCGATCGTCCCCGTCCCCTTGAAGACGAGAAAGCCGATGGCGGCGAGGAGCCCGATCACGCCGCCCGCGTACGGGAGACCGAACGTCTCCAGCAGGAAGGCCCCCGCTGCCGATCCGATCACGGCCAGAATCAGGAGGACGGCGCACAGGAAACCGATCTCGTACACGAACCAGGCGCGGCCCAGCAGTCGCTGGAAGAAGCTCCGATAGTCGTACGTCTGGAAGACGCGCACGAACTCGAAGGAGGCCATCGAAGTCAGGCTCACCATGATCGCCGAGGGGAGGAGCATTCCCAGCAGCCCGCCCAGCGGTCCGAAGCGGAGGAAGAATTCCACGAGTTCGCGCCCCGTCCCGTACCCACCCGCGATGATGATGGACTGAAAGACGAACCCCGGCAGCAGATACCGCCGAAACCACGAACTCATCGGCTCCTCCCGACGCGCCAACCCTGGCCACGGGGATGTACCGGCGCTTCACGAGGAGACGCGAGCGGTTCACGCCGAAACTCGACCAGCGCCGACCGGCCGACGATCTTGAGTATCCGGATCCAGCACTCGCTCCCGGCGTCGTCCTCCACGTGAAGCAGGGGAGACTCGAGGCCCGGCCGAATGTACACGGGCCGCTCCGGCTCGCCGGTCATCTCGCCGGTCATCTCGCCATTGATGGCGATGTTCTCCGCCCGGATGCGTGCCGTGTCGAACGTCTGGCCGAACGGTGACAGGTAGTCGCCGGCGGTGACGGTCACACGCCCCGCGAGGCCCGGAATGCTGCCCCAACCCTGCGGGAAGATGACGCCACCGCCGCCCGGAAGGCGCGCGAGTTCGATCGCAGCTGCCCGCTCGGCCGGGATCCACTCGCGCTCCAGCCATGCCTCGAAGCCGGGAGCGGCCACGAACAGCGTAAGTGGAAGCGTGAGCGGCAGACTCGGTGACGGACTCGGTGAAAGGCTCGCTGACAGCGGACGAGCGGCCAGGTCGAGGATCGCCTCGCCGCGCGCGTCGGTCCTCGCGGACTTCCACCTCACATTCGGATGAATCGGAGACACCACAAGGACATTCGCACCAGCGACCGGCTGCCCTCCCGAGAGTACCTGCACGACGCCGGCTCCATCGCGCATGGCCGCGGCCCGGACCATCCGCCACGGCAGAAGTTCGCCGTCCGGCCATGCCTGGCGCTCATCGCCGCCGTACACGACGACGGGATCGCCAGCGGGCGGCTCCGGAAGGTGGTCCCGCACGCGACGGACAGTGCGCAACATGTCCGAGGAGGGCGCACCCGCGGCTCTCGCATCGAGCAGGGTTCGTCCAATCGTTCGGCCCGGCGTCCGTCTGCTGGCGTGGTCGATCACCAGATCCGCCTCGACACCGTTCCGGTCTCGATAGAAGGTCAAGCCCCGCTGTCCCAGACCCAGGTTGGACCGGTTCTTCAACACTTCCGCGACCACCCAGGTCTCGAAGATGGGGCCGCGCAGCGGATGGGAACCCAGCTGGCGCAGTTCGTGGATGCCCAGGAGCCAGCACACCAGGCCGGTGTCGCAGAAGTAGAGTTTCGGTGCTTTCACGAGCCGCTTGCGGAGGTTGCCGCGGAACGCGGGCAGGCGGAACGCAATGCAACTTGCCTCGATGACATCGACCCACTTCTTGGCCGTCGGCCGGGAAACACCACAGTCGTTGGCCAGCGACGAGTAGTTGAGGAGTTGGCCCGTGCGGCTCGCACACGACTCAAGGAATCGCTGGAACGTTGCGAGGTCGCCGACGTTCAAGATGGTTCGAACGTCGCGTTCCAGATACCTGTCGATGTACGCGCGGAGCCAGGCAGTCGGATCGAGTGCATGATCGAGGATTCGCGGATAGCCCCCCGCGAAGATCGCTTCGTCGAGACTGGCTGGGGGGTGGGCGAAGCGTCGGATTTCTCCCCATGTCAGCGGCAGCAGTTCGTGTAGTTCGGTGCGCCCGGCCAGCGATTGGCTGATGGACTCCGGAAGGAGCAGATTCCGGGAGCCGACGAGGATCCAGCGGCCGGGCGCCGGGTCGTCGTCAACGGTGCCCCGCAGGTAAGGCAGCAACGCGGGCGCGCGTTGGATCTCGTCGATGACGACCCCATCCGCACCGTCCGGGAGTTCTGCGAAGAAGCCGCGTGGATCACCGAGCGCGAAAGCTCGCGCGTCAGGCGCTTCGAGTGTCCAGTAGACGTGCGTAGGGAACAGGGCCCGGCACAGCGTCGTCTTCCCACTCTGCCTGGGCCCCGTGAGCGTCACGACGGGCATGGTCGCCGCGGCCCGTCTGAGCAACGGCGCAAGATCTCGCGCGATCATCGGTGGATTGGCGCCCCTGTGTCGGCTTATGCCAATTGCAAGTCTGACCTTCAATTGGCATAAGGCGGTACAGGAAGATTACGCAACCACCACCCGCAGGAACCCGAGATCGGCATTCCCTCGGAGTTGCCCCTCTGGTTACCGGGCGCGGCGGGGCTAGCCCGGGGTTGGGGGCTCGATTCCATCGCGCCAGGTGGCGAGCGGGATTGGGCTCGGCCGGCGCTCGCGTATCGAGGAGGACAGCACCTCCAGCACGCGCATCGAGATGCCGCCGAGGCGCTCGCGCCAGCGCTGGCGCCGCTCTTCCGTCGGCTCCCGGGAGCGCGCGAGGTCGGGCTCGAGTATGCGCTCTCCGATCTCGCGGACGAGACCGGGGGCGCTCGTGATGAGAACGATTTCCGGCTGCATGCGAAAGCTCACGTAGTCGAAGTTCGCCGAACCGAGGACGACGGAATCGTCGATCCGCATGACCTTGGCGTGGGTCATGGGTCCGGGGAGCATGAGAACCTCGAACCCTTCGCGGCGCGACGCATCGAGCGTGCCCCATTTCATGACGGCCCGGTTGTGCGCTTCCGGCATCATTACCGTGACGTGCACGCCGCGGCGGTGCGCTCGGCCGAGGGCGCTCCAGAACGGCTCGCTGACGTACGGGCACTGGACGATGATCCGGCGTGTGGCCCGGTCGAGCGCGCGGGAGACGGCAGCGCGCAGCCCGGCGTTGCCCCGGCCGTCGCCGACCACGATCTCGTCGCCATCGATCTCCGCGGCGGCCGGCTGGTCGTTCCCCCGCCACGTGTGCTCGAAGTCCTCGCGCAGGAAGGCGGCAATCCCCGGGCTTTCGATCCGGACCATGAAGTCGTGCCAGGCGAAGTTGTGGTCGCTGAAGTTGATCCCGCCCAGGTAGGCGATCCGATCGTCGATCGTGATGAGCTTCTTGTGGTTGCGGGCAATGAGCCGGTGAAACCGCCGTCCCACGGGCCACGCGAACCTCACGGGCACCTTCCCGCGCTCCAGCCGGTCGCACATCTCGCCGGTGGCCGCGACCTCCCGCTGGAGCCCGGCGTCGCGCCGCGCCGCCGGCAGGCCGATGAAGCGGTCGTTGATCAGGTACTTCGTCACGGCGTCCACGACGATCCGCTTCCGGGGCGCTTCGCAGGCCAGCAGGGCCTCGGCCAGGCCGAGCCCGGCCGCGTCGCCCTCGAACGAGAGCGTCTGGACGTAGACGTAATCGCGCGCCCCACCGATGTCCCGCTCAAGATGCTCCCAGAACTCGGCCCCCCCGAGGCAGAGTCGCATTGGAGCGGACGCGGGGTGGCGCGTCCGGGGCGCTCGCGCATCCGTCGCGGGCGTCCACGCCCCGGTCCCGTTCACGCCGCCCCACTCCCCGCGTCGCCCCGGACGTCGCCCCGCACGTCGCCCCGGACGTCGCCGACGTGTCGTCGTGCCTCGGCGAACATGACGAACGCTCCCAGGATCGTCCCGAAGAACGTCGTGAGCAGCCGCCAGCCCACGACCCACAGCACCGTCACCTCGGCGAGCAGCACCCGGTTCATCAGCAGCCCCGTCGAGGCCTCGGCGACGCCGGAGGCGCCCGGCGTCGGCGCGAAGTAGAGGACGATGTGCTGCAGAAGCTGGAGTCCGATGAAAGACAGGTCGACCTGCCCCTGGAGCGCCGCCGCGAGGACGTAGCCCATGAAGTATTTGTTGAGGTAGAGGACGGCGGTCGCGGCGCACACCCAGACGAGCGTCATCTTTCCGCGCGAGGCCACCGCCCGGACCCCAGAGGCCAGGCGGTCGATCTCACGGCTCAGCAGGCGCCGGCCCGCCGCGGCCCAGCGCCGGACCCGCGTCCCCCGTCTCGATACCGCGTTGAGCAAGCGTCGGAGCAGCCGAACGGTGCGCCGCCGGGCCGCGACGGCGGAGATCAGCAGCCCGGCCAGCACCGCGATGACCGCCACCGCGACGGCGAGCGCTACCAGCACGCCCCGGGACAACGCCCCGCCCGGCAGGAACCCCAGGGCGGCGAGGCCGCCCAGCGCGAAGAAAAGCAGCGTGGCCACGAACGTCAGCAGCGAGCAGAGGATCGCCTCGGACAACCGCGCCCCGCGCCGGCACAGCACGTAGAGCTGCGCGGCGCCGCCGCCGGTCTGTGCCGGAGTGATCGCGCCCAGCAACATGTTCGCCCAGTTCGCCCGCATGCAGTGCCACAGCGAGACGCGCGAGAAGACACGGCCGTCGAGGAGCAGACGATACCGGAGGCCGCCCAGCGTGAAGTCGAGCGTGAGCAGCGCCAGCAGGGCGATGGCGAAGGTTGGCGTGATGCGAGCGAGGATGCTGTCGAGTTCCGAAGGGGGGCGCCACCGGATGAGCGCCAGGAGTCCCAGCACGGTGAGCCCGCCGAACGCGAGCGCGCCGATGATGAGCTTGCTTCGCGCGGGTACAGGGGAACTCGGCAGGGAACTCGGTTGGGGACTCGCCACTCGTCCTGTTTTCCTTGGGCCGGAGTACTCGCGCGCACAACGTATCGGCGGGAGAACGAAAGGGTCTACTACACCTCGCCTACGCCTCGCGGCGGCCGGTGAGATTCAGCGAGCCCGCGCGGACCGTGAGCCGCGCGGGGCGTATGGCGGGGAAGTGGGGCGCTACCTGCCGGTGTTGGCGATGGATTCGCGGATCTTCTCTACGGTGAGCGCGGTCCGGTAGGCCTGGAGTTTGCGGCCGATGTCGATCGTCTCCTCCTTCGGGGCGATCGGGACGCCGTTGATCTTCGCCAGCCCCGCCTTCACGCGCTGGTCGTAGCGGACCACGGTGGGGTCGACGGTCATCATCAGGCTCGTGATCCCGAAGCTGTCGTGGATCCCGTCGTTCTCCGTCTCCACGATCCCCAGCTCGGATTCGAGAAAGTCCCCGCCTCCGTAGCGGTAGTACTCGGGGATGTGGTGCGCGTGGGCGTCGTTCCAGCGCTCGTTGAGACGGGCCGCCACGTTCGCCATCCCCTGCACGTTGCCGCCGCTGTCGCCGATGAAGACGATGTGCTCGAAGCCATGGGCCCGGAGGCTCGAAGCGACGTCATCCAGCACGGCCTCGAAGGTCTCCTGGCGGAGCGAAATCGTGCCGGGGTAGCGCATGTGCCCGGAGGGTTCGTCGATGTCCCCCTCGGGGACGAGCTTCATGATCGGTGCGCAGAGGGCATTGCCCAGTTCGCGGGCGATGGCCTCGCACGTTCCCTGCAGCACGTAGTTGTGCTTGCCCGTAGCGACGTAGGGTCCGTTCTGTTCGATCCCGCCCGTGGCGACGATCGCGATGTTGTAGCCGTCGGCCATCATGTCGCGGACTTCCATCCACGTGAGTTCCTCGATCCAGATCGAGTCGAACATCTCGATCGGGCGCTCGGAGACGAGCTCGGCGTCGATCCGGGCCTCGTACTCGGCCATGAGACGGGCGCGCTCCTCCGGCGTCATCTCCTGGTTCTGGGCTGCAGCTCCGGCGGGGACCGCGAAGGGGATCGCCACAAACGCGATCAGCGCGGTGAGAGTCGAGCGGGCGTAGGGCATCGTCCTCCTCCTGTTTCCTCGTGCAACCGCGTGGTATTTCACGTCATATTTCAGATGATACTCTTCAGATGACATTCTTCAGATGACATCGCGGCGGAACAAATGTCCGGTCGGGGGAAGCCGGCCGGCAAGGGGACCATACACCATGGCAGAGCGAAATGGGCGGCGGACCGAGCCGATCGCGATCATCGGAATGGCGTGCCGGTTCCCCGGCGCGGAGGACCTGACCGCCTTCTGGCGAATGCTGGACGCAGGCGGGAGCGGGGTCATCGAAGGGGTTCCCGGCTCCGGCGTCGGGCGCGTCGGCGAACTGTTTTCCGAGAGCGAGGGAAAGAGGCCAGCCTGCCGATTCGGTGCCTATCTGGACGGGCTCGACCAGTTCGACGCGGCCTTCTTCCGCATCTCGCCCGTGGAAGCGCAACTGCTCGATCCCCAGCAGCGGCTGATGCTGGAGACGTGCTGGCGGGCGGTGGAGGACGCGGGCATCGCCCCCGACCGTCTGAAGGGCAGCCGCACCGGCGTGTACGCGGGGATCAGCAACAACGAGTATCGCGGTCTCATTCTGGACACCCTTCCCCCGGACGAGCCCGCCGTTAGCCTCTATTCCGTTACCGGAACCTCCTTCAACACCGCCATCGGCCGGGTTGCCTTCGCCCTCGGGCTTGAAGGCCCGGCGCTGGCACTGGATACCGCCTGCTCCTCCTCTCTGGTCGCGATCCATGCGGCAGCGACCGGCCTTCAGCAGGGCGAGGCGGACCTGGCGCTGGCCGGTGGCGTGCACGCAATCCTCTCGGGCCGTCTCCTGGAGATGCGGGCCAACGCCGGAATGCTGTCGCCGGACGGGCGTTGCGCCACCTTCGATGCGGCGGCGAACGGCTATGTTCGCGGTGAAGGCTGCGGGATCGTCGTGCTCAAGCGTCTCGCCGAGGCGGAAGCCGATGGCGACCGCATCTGGGCCGTCGTGCGCGGCTCGGCGCTCAACCAGGATGGTGCCAGCCCCGGATTGACCGTGCCGAGCGGGCCCGCGCAGGAGAAGGTCATCCAGGCCGCCCTGCAGCGGGCCGGCCTCGATCCCGCCCAGGTGGACTACGTCGAGGCACACGGCACGGGTACGGAAGTCGGCGATCCGATCGAGGCTCAGGCGACCGGTAGCGCGTACGCTCGAGGCCGGGACCCCGGGCGGCCGCTGCTCATCGGCTCGGTCAAGACCAACATCGGTCATCTCGAAGCGGCGGCCGGGGTCGCCGGCGTGATCAAGACCGTGCTCGCCATGAGGCGGGGCGTCATCCCGAGGCACCTCCACTTCCGGGATCCCAGTCCCCAAATCCCCTGGGAGCGTCTGCCGCTGCAAGTGACGGCGACACCCACGGACTGGCCCAACAGGTCCGGGGCGCGGCGGCGGGCGGGGGTGAGCGGCTTCGGCTGGTCGGGAACCAACGCCCATCTCGTGCTGGAGGGGTACGGCGACCGGGAGGACTTCGCCGCACAGGTCCCCGGGTCCTGGACCCACGGCTCGCCACGGTCCATCGCCGTTTCGCTGCCGGCCTCTTTCAATGGAGCCACGCCGGTCGCGGAGACCCTCGCGCCGAGGGGCAAGCGCTTTCTGCCGCTTGCCGCGCGCACGGATCAAGCCCTCCGTGACCTCGCGGGACGATACCGGTCGTGGATGGACGACCCAGCCGGGGGACGCGCCGCCGATGAGGCCGCCAGCCCACGGTGGCTCGCCGACATGGCGTGGTCGGCTGCCATCGGGCGCAGCCATTTCGAGCACCGCGCGGGCGTCGTGTTCCACGATGCCGATTCCCTGCACGAATCTCTCCGCGCGCTCGAGGAAGCGGACGAGACGCCGGCGCCGCGCGCCGCGAAGCGGGTGGCCTTCGTCTACACGGGACAGGCGAGCCAGTGGCCGGGCATGGGCGCGGCGCTCTATGCGAGCGAACCCGTGGTGCGCGCGGTGCTGGACCGCTGCGATGCCTTGCTTGCGGAGGAGCGGGGCGCTTCGCTTCTGGACGTGATGTTCGGTCGAACGGGATCTGTCGGCGCCGGCGACCTGGACGATCCGCGCTGGAAGCAGCCTGCGATCTACGCACTGGAGTGCGCGCTCGCGGCTCTGTGGGAGAGTGTGGGCGTGCGGCCGGACGTCGTGCTCGGCCACAGTCTGGGCGAAATTGCGGCGGCGCACACCGCCGGCGTGTTCAGCCTGGAGGAGGGTCTGCGGTTCGCTGCGGCCCGGGGCACGCTGATCGGGGCGCTCCCCGGCGACGGCGCCATGGCGGCGGTCTTTGCTCCGCCCTCCCGCGTCGCGGCGGCACTGGACGAACACAACGCGACCTCCGATGGCATCGGCCTGTGTGTCGCGGCGGACAACGGCGCCCATCAGGCGATCAGCGGCCCGGCGGTCGAGATCGAGGCGATCCTGCAGCGCTTCGAGGCGGACGGTGTACGCGTCGCGCGGCTGCGGCGGAGTCCGGCTTATCACAGCGCGATGGTCGAACCGGCCCTGGACGACCTCGAGGCCGCCTTGGCCGAGACCGCCTTCGCGCCGCCTTCCCTCACCTTCGTCAGCAACCTGACGGGCCGCGCGCTGGGGGCCGGCCAGGCGCCCGATGCTGCGTATTGGCGGCGTCAGGCGCGCGAGCCGGTGGCCTTCCGGGCCGGCGTCGAAACGCTGGCGGAGATCGGCGTGGACGCGGCCATCGAAGTCGGACCCCATGCCGTGCTGGCGCCGATGACGACCATGGCCTGGCCGGAGGCCTCCGGAACCGCGCCACCGGTGGCCCTTTCGAGCCTCCTGCGACCGGCGAAAGGCGAGGAGGTGCCAGCGGCGGGCGCAGGCGGCGGCTTCGTGGAGGCGGTTGCCGGCGCCTGGGAGGCGGGGCTGCCGGTGTCCTTCCCGGGACTCTTCGCGGGAGAGGCTCGTCGCCGAATCGCGTTGCCGGATTATCCCTTCCAGCGCGAAAGTTACTGGATCGAGGCGCCCAGGCGGCGGCGCTCGGACGCCGGCCACCCTCTGCTGGGTATGCGCCACGAGTCCGCGAGCGGGGAGATTGCCTTCGACACGGAGGTCTTCCCTTCGGACCCGGCGTGGCTCAGCGACCATCGGGTCTTTGGCCGCCTGATCGCGCCGGGGGCGCTCTATGGCGCCATGGCCGCCTCGGCCGGCCGCGCCGAGGGAAGCGAAGCGGTGGTCATAGAAGACTTCCAGATCCGGAGCGCCCTGGTCTTCCCGGACCAGGACGGCGAGGAGGGCGCCGGCGAGACGGCGCGTCGGGTGCAGGTGCTCCTCGACCTCCCCGAGGACGGACCGTCTCGCCGGGTCCGTGTCCTGAGCCGGGACGAAGATGAGGAGGGGTGGACGCTGCACGCCGAGGGTCGGATCGGGGCGGGCGTAGCCGGTGGCCTCCAGGGGGCGACGCTCGACGTCGAAGCGGCGAAGACCGAACTCTCTCCGGTGGATCTTGGGAGCTACTACCGCGCGAAGGCTTCGGTGGGAATCGATCTCGGCCCGGCCTTCCGCACCGTGGAAGCGCTTTGGTCCAGCGCCGGCGAGGCCATCGCCGAAGTGAGGCTCGATCCCGGCTTCGAGCGGACGCCGCTCGACATACACCCCCTCGTGCTGGACGGCTGCTTCCAGGCCTTCGGTGCGGCGCGCAACCCCGACGGCGCCGCCGAGGGCATCACCTATCTCCCCTTCGCGTGGGAACGCCTGTGGCTGGCTGGCCGTTTGCCGGATCGGCTCGTCTGCCAGGTGCGGATGCACGAGGGGCCGGATCGCGCGGCCGCGGACGGGCGCGATGACGAACTCCGCGAGGTTCAGGTAGCCGACCTCTGGCTCTACGACCCCGACGGGACGCCGGTCGGAGAACTCGCCGGCTTCACCGTCAAACGGGCGACACGGGCGGCGCTCCTCTCGGCCGTAGAAGGAGTCGACGAGCTTCTTTACGAGGTGACCTGGCGGGACCGCGCTCTCGAGGCCGGCATCGTGCCCGCCGATTTCCTGACGAGTCCGTCGGAGGTCGCCGCGACGACGAATCTCTTCACCGGCTATCTGGAGAATGAGGGGGTCGACGCCGAGGACCGGGCGGCGCTGTTGGCGGACTTGGAGCAGCTGTCCTGCGCGTACGCTCTCCGGACTCTGGATGCGTTGGACTGGCGGCGCGTGGGCGGGGAATCCGTCGATTCCGCCGAGCTGCGGGAGCGTCTGGGCGTCGGTTCGGAGCACGAGCGGCTGTTCCGGCGGATGCTCGAGATGCAGGTCCGCGCCGGGGTGCTCGAGCAGGCCGGCGATGATTTCGTCGTGACCGTGGCGTCCGGCGAGCCGCTGCCGGAGGGGCTTTCCGACGACCCCGATGCGGTGGCGGAGGAGATGGCGGCGCGGTACGCGCACGGCACGACGGAGATCGGTCTGTTCCGGCGCAGCGCCGGCGCCTTGGCCGAGGTGCTCCAGGGTCGCATGGATCCGTTGACGCTGCTCTTCAGCAGCGGCGAGCCGACGGCCGCCGATCTGTATCTGAAGGCGCCGGTGGCCCGTGCGGCGAACCGCCTGTTGGCGGATGCGACGGCGGCGCTCCTGAGCGCGATGCCGGCCGGGCGCACGCTGCGCGTGCTGGAAGTCGGCGCCGGCACCGGGTCGGCGACGGCGGCCTTGCTCCCGGAACTGCCGAAGGGCGGCTACGACTACACATACACCGACATCTCGGCCGGCTTCTTCGCGGAGGCGGAATCCCGATTCGGCGGCGCCGAGGCGTCGATCGACTACCGGGTGCTCGATATCGAGAAGGATCCGGTGGCGCAGGGGATCGATCGACACGGCTTTGACCTGATCATCGCCTCCAACGTCCTCCACGCGACGCGTTATCTGAACGAGACGCTGGAGCACTGCCTCGCGGCGCTCTCCCCGTCGGGGCAGTTGATTGCGCTCGAGAATCTGCGCGGGCAGGGGTGGCTCGACCTCACGTTCGGGCAGCTGGACGGCTGGTGGCGGTTCGCCGACGACTACCGCCCGCACCACGCGCTTGCGACCCCCGTCGTCTGGCGACAGGCGCTCGCGGACGCCGGTTTCGAAGACATCGCGATCCTCGGCTTCGACGAGTCGGATCCGAACGCGAACCCGGACCGGGGCGTGATCGTGGCGCAGGGTCCGGCGGAAGTCGCGAGACAGCCCGGGACGTGGGTTCTGGCCGCCGACCGGAGTGACGTGGCGGCTGAACTCGCGAACACGCTCGCGGCGCACAACCAGACGGTCGTGCTCGCCGGCGCGGCGACGGGCCCCGGCGAGCTTTCCGAGGCGGCCGGCGCGGGCGTCGTCGAGGCGTCCGTGGAAGCCGAACGGCGAGAATCCTGGTCCGCGCTGCTCGATGGCCTGCCTTCCGATCCGCCGCTCGCGGGCGTCGTGCACCTGGGAGGACTGGATGGCCACGGCGCCACGTCGACCACCGACGAACTGGCGGAGGATGCGCGCCGCGCTGCGGCAAGTGCCCTCGCTCTGACGCAGGCGTTGGCGGAGAACGAGACGCCCCCGTCAAAGGGCCTCTGGTTCCTCACCCGCGGCGGCCAGGTGGTGGAACGCGAACGCGGGGGCGAGCTGGTCGGCGCCACGTTGTGGGGCTTCGGGAAGGTCGCCGCCCGGGAGGCGCCCCAGCTTCAGCCGAGGATGCTGGATCTCGATCCTGCCGATACGGCGCTCCCGCCGGACCTCGCGAACGAGTTTCTTCACCCTGATGCGGAAACCCACATCGCTTACCGTTTCGGCCGCCGCCAGGGTGCGAGGCTGGTTCGCGCCGCGACCGTCCCGGATCGGCTGTCGCTGCCGGACGAGCCGGGATGGGAATTGCAGCCCGATCCGGGTGGGTCCCTCGAAGCCCTCGGGGTGATGTCGGTGCCCGCAGGCCCGCTGGCGCCCGGAGAGGTCCGCGCCGCGATCGAAGCCTTCGGGCTCAACTTCCGCGACGTGTTCATCGCGATCGGACTCGTTGATGACTTCATGGGCGGCGAGTTCTGCGGCCGGGTGCTCGAAGTCGGAAAGGACGTCACGAGCGTCGCGGTCGGAGACCGCGTGGTCGGCATGACGTTCCGGAATTATGGTGCCGAGACCGTAACTCTCGAAGAGATGGTCGTGCCCGCGCCACCGGGCTTCTCGGTCACCGAACTGGCGACCATCCCGACGGCGTTCGTGTCGGCGGCGCTGTCGTTCGAGCTCTCGGGACTCGACGCCGGCGACCGCGTGCTCATCCACGCCGGCGCGGGCGGAGTCGGTCTCGCGGCGATCCAGCTGGCCCGGGCGGCGGGTGCCGAGGTCTTCGCCACGGCGAGCGCGCGCAAGCGCGACTTCGTGCGCTCGCTCGGGGTGAAGCATGTGTTCGACAGCCGCACGACGGCCTTCGGCGCGGAGATCCTCGCGGCCACGGGCGGGACGGGTGTCGACATGGTGCTCAACAGCCTGACGGGCGAGGGCTTCATCGAGGCGAGCCTTTCCTGCCTGGCCGAAGGCGGCCGCTTCGTGGAAATGGGTCGGGTGGACATCCTGAGCGAAGGGGAGATGTCGGCGGTACGCCCCGACGTCCAGTACGCCATCCTCATGATCGATGTCCTGAAGGAAGAAGAACCCGCTAGGGCCGGAGAGCTCCTGCGGGGCGTCATGGAGCGGATGGTGGCCGGCGAACTGGCGCCGCTCATCCACGCCCGGTGGCCGGTGGCCGAGACGGGCGCGGCGATGAAGTGCATGCAGGGCGCGCGGCATGTCGGCAAGATCGTGCTCGCCAACTCACCGCTCTCGCGGGGGACGTTGCGCGAAAACCGCACCTACCTGGTCACCGGCGGCCTGGGCGGTCTCGGCGTGGTCGTGGCGGGCTGGCTGGCCGATCGCGGCGCCGGCGCCATCGTGCTCAACGGCCGCCGCCCGCCCGACCCGGAGGTCAGCGAGGCGATCGAAGCGCTGCGGGAGCGCGGGGCCACCGTGGAGGTGGAGCTTGCCGACGTGACCGATGCCGCCGCACTCGACGCCATGCTGGCTCGCATGGATGCGGATCTCCCGCCCCTCGCGGGCGTGATCCACAGCGTCGGCGTGCTGTCGGACGCCACGATCGGGAACCAGAGCTGGGAGACGTTCGAGCGGGTTCTGTGGCCGAAGATGCTGGGGGCTTGGCACCTGCACCGGGCGACTGCCGCGCGCGACCTCGACATGTTCGTGCTCTTCTCCAGCGTCGCGGGCATCCTGGGCAACCCGGGCCAGGCGAACCACGCGGCGGCCAACGCTTTCCTCGACCAGCTCGCCGGCTATCGGCGGTCGCAGGGGCTCCCGGGCCAGGCCATCGCCTGGGGCGCGTGGTCGGATATCGGCGAAGCCGAGGAACAGCGGGAACGGTTCGACCGGCAGCGGTCGGCGCTGGGAGGCCGCTGGTTCACGCCGCAGCAGGGGTTGAGGGCGCTCGACCGGCTCGTGCGGCAGGACGCCACCACGTCCGTCGTCATGGCGATGGACTGGGACGTGTTCGAGGAGGCCGTGGAGGAGCCGCCGCCCCTGCTTGAGGATCTGCTGTCCGCGGCCGCCGAGGCGGGGGCGGATGACGCGGAAGGGGCCGAAGATATCCTCACGCGCGTTGACGGGACGCCCGCAGTTGAACGGGAGGCGCTCCTCGCGTCGTTCGTGCAGGCGGAAGTGCAGGCCGTGCTGCGACTGCCCTCGGCCCCGGCCCCCACGGTCGGCTTCTTCGATCTCGGGATGGACTCGCTCATGGCCGTGGAGCTGCGGAACCGGTTGAACCGGGCCCTGTCCGGGGCCTACAGCGCGCCCAACACGCTCGTGTTCGACTACCCCAACATTACCGAACTGGCCGCGCACCTGGCGAAGGAACTCGACGATGGGGACGGTTCTTCGCCCGCGGGCGCGCCGGAGCTCGCCTCGGAGGTCCGGGACCAGGCGTCGGAGCGAGACGAGGATGGGGACGATGGCGTGGCGATCGTCGGCATGGCATGCCGCTTCCCCGGCGCGCCGGACCTCGCCGCCTTCTGGCGCCAACTGGAGGCTCGGACCGACGCGGTGACGGACGGACGCCGGGATGCCGGGCCCTGGACGGGCGTGGCCGGCGATCCCGCCTCCGACGATGACTACTCGCGCCACGGCGCGTTCCTCGAGGACATCGACAAGTTCGACGCGCGCTTCTTCGGGATCAGGCCGATCGAGGCACGGATGATGGACCCGCGTCAGCGCCTGCTGCTCGAAACGACGTGGCACGCACTGGAGGACGCGGGTCTGGATCCGGCGCAGCTCAAGGGCACGAGCACAGGGGTCTACACCGGCGTGACCACGGGAGACTACCGGGATCTCGCCGTGGCCAGCGGCGAAGGACCTGGCTACCTCGGCACGACGATGAGCGTGACTGCGGGCCGGATCTCGTTCGCCCTCGGCCTGACCGGTCCCGCTGTGCCTCTGGACCTGGCCTGTGCTTCCTCGCTCGTAGCCGTACACCAGGCCGCCGCCGCACTTCGGCAAGGCGAGGTGGAAGCCGCGCTCGCCGGAGGCGTCAACGCGATCCTGTGGCCGGGGACGACGGAGCTGATGGAGGAAGTCGGGTTGCTCTCCGCGAGTGGGCGTTGCCATAGCTTCGATGCGGCGGCGGACGGGTTTGTGCGTGGTGAGGGCTGCGGCATGGTCGTCCTCAAGCGACTCGCCGATGCCAGGGCGGACGGCGACCGGATCTGGGGGGTAATCCGCGGTTCGGCCGTCAACCAGAACGGGACGAGCGCGGGGCTCACCGTCCCGAACGGCCCGGCCCAGGAGCGTGTGATCGAGGATGCGCTCGCCCAGGCGGGTGTCTCGCCGGCAGAGGTGGACTACCTGGAGGCGCACGCCGCGGGGTCCGATCTCGGAGATCCGATTGAGGTGCAGGCGGCCGCGACAGTCTACGGCCGAGGACGGGGCAAGGAGCGGCCGCTCCTCATCGGTTCCGTGAAGACGAACATCGGCCATCTCGAGTGCGCGGCCGGGATCGCCAGCCTTATCAAGGCGGTACTCGCCATGAACGAGGGCCGGATCCCGCCGCAACTGCACTTCAACGAGCCGAACCCCCATCTGGCGTGGAGTCAGCTCCCGGTGCGGGTCACGGCCGAGCCCACCGCGTGGCCGTCCGACGGTGATCGGCCACCGCGCGCGGGCGTGAGTTCGTTCGGCATCTCGGGGACGAACGCGCACGTCGTGGTCGAGGGAAACGGGAGCGCGGACCGCGCGTCGATCGGGAATGGCGGGCGGATGCCCGCCGGCGCATCGGTCAGGGTTCCGGTCGTCCTGCCGGAAACCGAGGGTGGGCCGTCGCCCGTGGACGCTGTCGCTCCCCGGGATACGCGCCTCCTGCCCTTGTCCGCAAAGTCGCCGGAGGCGCTGCGGGCACTGGCGAAGCTCTATCTCGAGTGGCTGGAGAAAGGCGGCGGAGCGCCGTCCGGCGGCGATGGCGCCGCGTCGTCGTCGCTCGCGGACATGGCGTGGACCGCCGGCATTGGGCGGAGTCACTTTCGCCACCGGGCCGGCGTCGTGTTCCGCGACGGTGCGTCGCTTCGAGATCAACTCAGCGTCCTCGCCGAACGGCCTGTCGAGGAAGGACCTCACTGGGACCGCGAAGCCGGCACCCCCCCGCGGGTGGGCTTCGTCTACACAGGAGAAGACGGCGCGAGCGAAGGGGCGGGGCAGGGGCTTTACGATCGCGAGCCGGTCGTGCGCGCGATCCTGGACCGCTGCGACCAAACGCTGAGGAAGGCGCGGGACGGCGCGTCGCTGCTCGACGTGATGTTCGGGCGGGAGAACGCCCGAGGGACGCTGCGTGATCCCGAGTGGGCGCAGCCTGCCGTCTACGCGCTGGGTTGCGCGCTCACCGCGCTGTGGGTGAGCGTCGGCGTCCGCCCCGGCGCGGTGGCGGGAGAGGACGTGGGCGAACTGACCGCGGCCTGGGCCGCCGGCGTCTTCAGTCTGGAGGACGGACTGAGACTCGCCGCGACGAGGGGCGCCGCGCTGGCCACGCCGAAACAGCGCTTGGCGGCCGCGATGCCCGTCAACGAAATGGATGGTGCGGGACGGGATCCGCTGGATGACCTGGCGGCCGCGGCGCAAGACATCGACGTCTCACCGCCTTCTGTTGCGCTGATCGGTCAGGTGACCGGCCGAAGGATGGATCCCCGGCAGGCGCCTAACTCCACCTATTGGCGCGAGCAGGCGCGAGCGTCGCGGAGTCGCCGGCGTCCTTCCGCCGCCCTGGCAGATCTGGGCGTGGACCTCGTGCTCGAGATCGGCTCGGCCGCCGTGGGGCCGACGGTGCTTGCCGACTGGCCGGGCGGCGCGGAAAGCGCGGACGGTGCCGATGGCGCGTTCGCGTTCTCAGTGGCGCGGGCGTACGAGACCGGCTTGCCGGTCTCCTTCGCGGGACTGTTCGCGGGTGAGATGAGACGCCGGATCGCGCTCCCCGGCTATCCGTTCCAGCGCAGACGCCACTGGATCGAGAACGGGGCTTGAAGGCCACCGGGGCGGACGGCCGGTCCGGCATCCGCTACCAGCCCGACGAGAAGCCCGCGTCGGCCCTGACGGTCGGCGTCGGGCTCCAGCTTGCGGTGCTCAACATCGCGGCGATCGTGTTGATTCCGCTGGTCGTCATGCGGGCCGCCGGGGTCAGCGAGGAGTATCTCTCCTGGGCGGTGCTGGCGTCCGTCACGGTCTGCGGCCTCGTGACGATGCTGCAGGCGGTCCGGGCGGGGCGCTTCGGCGCGGGACACGTCCTTCTGATGGGTACTTCCGGCGCCTTCATCCCGGCGAGCATCACGGCGCTCACCGAGGGCGGCCCGGCTCTTCTCTCCACCCTGGTCGTGGTCGCGGCCGTCATCCCGCTGCTGCTATCCTGGCGGCTGTCTCTCTTCCAGCGGGTCCTGACCCCAGCCGTCTCCGGCACGGTGATCATGTTGATTCCGGTGACGGTGCTGCCCTTCGTGTCGGGACTCCTTGCCGGCGGACCTGAAAGCGGCGCGCCTCCGGGCGCCTCCCTCAGCTTCGGTGTCACGGCGCTCCTGATCGGATGCATCGCGCTGCGCGGGACGGGTGCGCTCCGCCTGTGGGCCCCGGTGATCGGCGTGATCGTCGGTACCGCGATCGGGGGCTTTCACGGCCTCTACGATGTGGGGCTGGTAGCGGACGCCGCCTGGATTGGCCTCCCGCGCCCGCGCCCGCCGGGCTTCGATCTCGAACTCGGACCGGCCTTCTGGACCCTTCTGCCCTCGTTCCTGCTCGTGGCGGTGATCGCGAGCATTCGCACGATGAGCAGCGCCGTGGCGATCCAGCGGGTGTCGTGGCGGCGCGCGGGTCGCGCAACCGATTTCCGGTCCGTGCAGGGCGCGGTGGCTGCGGACGGCGTGGGCAACCTTCTCGCCGGCCTCGCGGGCACCGTACCCGGTAGCGCCACCACGACGAGCGTGCCCCTCACGCAACTCACCGGCGTGGCGGCCCGAGGCGTGGGGCTGGCGGCGGGTGGCGCCTTCATCGCCTTCGCTTTCCTTCCCAAGGCGTTCGCGGTCGTCCTCGCCGTCCCGGATCCGGTCTTCGCCGGCTATCTGACGGTTCTCCTCGCGATGCTGTTCGCGATCGGCCTCAAGATCGTCCTCCAGGGCGGACTCGACGATCGCAGCGGCATCGTCGTCGGCCTCGCCTTCCTCACGGGAGTCAGCTTCCAGTACGGGCTCATCCTCCCCGACCAGGTGTCCGCATTCGCCGGCGGTCTGCTGGCCAACGGGATGAACGCCGGCGGCTTCACCGCCATCCTCCTGACCCTCTTCCTGCGCCTGACCGAACCCCGCCGAGCCCGCATCGAAACGGAATTCGGCCCATTGGCGCTGCCGAAGATCCGGGAGTTTCTCGGGACCTTCGCCGCGAAGGCCGGTCTGGGTGCGGACGTTGCGGACCGCTTGGCCGCTGCCGCCGAGGAGGCGCTCCTCTCGCTGACCCGGCCCGAGGCATCTGGAGACCCCTCCCGGCGGCGACTCGTCATGGCGGTGCACCGCGACAAGGCTGAGGTGGCGCTCGAATTCGTGGTCGCCCCACGTGACGAAAACCTCCAGGATCGCCTCGCCCTGCTGAGCGGAGAGGTCGAGGAGACTTCCCCGGAGAGCGAAGTGTCGCTGCGTCTTCTGCGCCACCTCGCCTCCTCGGTCCGCCACCAGCAGTACCACGGCACCGACATCGTCACCGTTCGGGTAGCCGTCTCCGGCGCGCCGGGCGGGGGCTCATAGCGACGGCCCTGCGAGGCGGGCCGTCGGGGCCTACAGCAACCCGTGGCCCCTGAGGAAGTCGCACATCAACCGGGCGCACTCCTCCGGGTGCTCCACCTGGAGGAAGTGCGTGGATTCCGGTATGAAGTCGTAGTCGACGGTGTTGATGTGACTGAGGTTGAACGACGGCATGTACGAGAACGTCAGCGTGGGATCCGAGCCGATGACCTTGGTCGGACAGGGAACGTCCCCCAGGTCCACCAGGAAGGCGTAGGTGCGCGCGTACGCGAAGATCTGCGCCTCGTATTCGCGGGGACACCGAAGCTCGACGCTCTCCCCGTCCGCGGATTCGCGGAGCACGGTGCTGGCCATCAGGTCCGCCGTGCCCGGAAGGGCCCGGGTCAGCACCAGGTGCTCGAGGAGCTCCGAGAACTCGGACGCCTCTCGGAACCGGTCCGCTCGGTGTCGCGCGAGTTCCGCCGACCGGTCGGCGGACTTGTCGAACTCGGCCTCACCCAGTCTCGGCTTGTAGAGAGGCGGATCGAAGAGGATCCAGGCGGCCAGATCGCTCATGCGACCCGTGCCGAGGGGGCCCGAGAGGAGCGCCGTCAGCGCCGAAAGGGAGTGGAAGACCCCGATCATGGGCGTTGGGCCGTAACAGGTGTCGATGGCCTCGACCACCTGTTCCTGGTCCCGGATCAGGTTGGGGACGTTGTGTCCGCTGCGGGGGCCTACGGCGTTCCACCCGTGGTTTCTCAGGTCGTAGACAAAAACGTCAAAGCCATCGAGGAACCGCGACCAGAACGGATAGTAGAGGTCGACCGCGAGACCGTTGCCGTGTCCCACGAGCAGACGAGGCCCACCGGGGTTCCCGTGTCGCCGCACCCTGGTGACACTGCCGTCGTCGTGCGGCACATCGTGCACCGAATGCGGTCCCGGGACCTTCCAAACAGCGCCGGAAGTCATGTCACGCCGCGTCCCCCCGAGCCGTCAAGCCCGGGGTCGCGGTCGGAGTCGGTGGGGTGCGTTCAGCCGGCTTGGGAGTCGATGTACGCGGCCAGCTTGCGAAGCGTGTCGAAGCACTCGGGGGGAATCGAAATGCCGAACTCCTTCTCGACGACTTTCTTGAACGCGACGGCGTCGAGGGACGAAACGCCCGAATCCGCGAGCCCGCCATCCCACTGGAGTTCGCGGTCGAGATCGAGGTTTTCCTTGACAAGTTCCCCAAGGCGAGCTGCACACGACATGGTGTTGACCTTCCGTTGAGTGTGGGATCCGATCGTCCGATCGACAACGGGCGGACAGTCCATTACGCCCGGACCGGATATTCCATCCTGCGATCTGATGCGTCAACCCACGACCACGACGCCGGCACGCTCGGAATCAGGTGCAGACGTTCCCGCGGGAACGCCACGCCTGCTAGCGATCCATGATCAGATCGAAGGCGCCGAGGGGAGTGACGAACCGGTCCGCCAGCGCGTCGGCGAGCGCCGCTGGGGTGAAATCGTGCTCAGAACGGGCCTCGGACGCGATGCGCGGGACCTCCAGGACGCGGACTCGCCGCCCGGACACATGGAAGATCTGGTCACGGGCCGGGCAGTCGGCCTCCGCCAGCCACGCGGCGAGGACGGCGACGTGCTCGGGCCCGAAGGGGTCGTAGCCGGTCTCGTCCGGCGCGCCCAGTTGATCGGCGCCCGTCATGCCGGCGACCATGCGGGTCCGCGCCGAGGGAGAGATCACGTTCGAGCGGACGCCGTAGGGAGCTCCCTCGATGGACAGCACCTTCGAGAGGCCGATGATGCCCATCTTCGCGGCCCCGTAGTTCGCCTGCCCGAAGTTGCCGCACAGGCCGGAGGAAGATGTCGTGTGGATGACGGAGGCGGCGCGGGGGCGGCCGGCCTTCGCCTCGGTGCGCCACCAGGCGAGCGCGTGGCGGCTGGGAGCAGCGTGGCCCTTGAGGTGGACGGCCACGACCGCGTCCCACTCGCCCTCGGACATGTTGAAGAAGGCGCGGTCGCGGAGGATGCCGGCGTTGTTCACGAGGATGTCGAGCCCGTCGAAAGCGTCGACCGCGTGCGCGATCAGCTGCCTGGCTTCGTTCCAGTTCGAGACGTCGTGTCCGCTCGGGACGGCCTGGCCGCCGCCGGCCCGGATCTCGGCGCAGACGGATTCGGCGGGCCCGGCATCGGCGCCGTCGCCGCGAACGCCCGTGCCGAGGTCGTTGACGACAACGCGCGCCCCGCCGGCCGCCAGCGCGAGCGCGTGGGCCCGGCCGATGCCCCGCCCGGCGCCCGTCACAATCGCGACGCGTCCGGCGAGGCGGCTCACGCCCGGACGCCCTCGCGCCGCGTCCCGCGTGCCGGCCGTCCCGGTGGCGTTCGGCGGGTCAGGCGTCGATCCGGCGGCAGGCGGCCGCAAGGCGGCGGATGCCCTCCTCCAGCTCGTCTTCCGTGATGAGGAGCGACGGTCCGATCCGGATCACGTGCCCGTTCAGCCCGCCACGCCCGATGAGCAGGCGCTCCTCGCGCGCCGCCTCGAGCAGCGCCCCGGCCCGCGCGCCGTCCGGCGCTCTCCCGTCGCGGTTCTCGACCATCTCGATGCCCTGCATCAGTCCCATGCCGCGCACGTCGCCGATCCAGTCGTGCGCGCTCTTCAACTCTTCGAGCCCGGCGCGAAGCTGCGCGCCCCGCTCGGCGGCGCGGGCCGGCACGTTCTCGGCCTTCATCACGTCCAGCGTAGCCCCCATCGCCGCCATGGAGATCGAGTTGCCTCCGTACGTGGAGATCGACGGCCCCTGCCAGGCCTCGGCGATCTCCGGCCGCGTGACGGTCGCCCCCACGGGGAATCCGTTCGCAATCCCCTTGGCCATCACCATGATGTCCGGCTCGACGCCCCAGTGTTCGATCCCGAACCAGCGGTCCCCCGTCCGTCCGAATCCCGCCTGGACCTCGTCGATGATGAACAGGCCGCCGTAACTCCGGATCACCTCCGCCGCGCGCCGGAAGTAGTCCGGGGGCGGCACGATGACGCCGGCCACGCCCTGGATCGTCTCCGCGAAGAAGGCGGCCGGCTTCCCGCCCGTCGTGGTCTCGATGACTTCCACGAGGTCGTCGATGAAGAAGTCCGTCGCCTCGGGCCCCGCGCCGACTGGAGAGCGGTAGAGGTACGGCGACCGGGCGTGGACGATCCCGTCGACGCCCCCACCGGGCAGACGCCAGGCGCCCTGCGCCGTCATGTGGCTCGTGAGCGTGCTCCTGCCGGAATAGGAGAGTCGCAGCGCCACGATCTCGTGCCGCCCGGTGTACAGGCGCGCCGTCGCCACCGCGGATTCCACCGCCTCCGTGCCGCTGTTCGTGAAGCAGGTCGTGCGGAGGGCGCCGGGCGTGATCTCCGCCAGGGAGCGTGCGGCCTCGATCTGGCCTTCCGTCACGTAGAGGGCCGACGTGTGCCCGAGCCGCTCCATCTGGGTGCGCGCCGCCTCGACGACCGCCGGATTGCAGTGGCCGACCGAGGTCGTGAGGATGCCCGCGAACAGATCCAGGTACTCCTCGCCGTCGACATCACTGAGCCAGACGCCCTCGCCCCGGGCGAGCGCGAGAGGCTCGTCGTAGTAGGGGCGAACCCAGGGATAGAGGTAGTCGCTCTGAGCCGCGGTCAGCGTCCGCGTGCGGGATGCCGCCGCCGGCGCGGCACCCGCGGCGCCGGTCGAGGATGTGTGCGGGGCGGTCTGTACGTTGCTCACGAGTGTCTCCTGATTCCAGGCGTCAGTCCCAGCGGTAGAAGCCGCGTCCACTCTTCCGGCCGAGGCGGCCCGCCGCCACCATCCGCTCGAGCAGGGCGGGGGGTTCGAACACCGGCGATCCCAGCGCCTCGTGCAGGTAGCGGGCGATGTCGAGCCGGACGTCGAGTCCGACGAGATCTCCCAGTTTCAACGGCCCCATGGGGTGGCGATAGCCGAGCATCATCGCGGTGTCGATGTCCTCGGGGCTCGCGACGCCTTCCTCCACCATGCGGATCGCCTCCAGCCCGAGGGCAAGTCCGAGCCGCGAGGAGGCGAACCCGGGCGAATCGGCGATGACGATCGGCGTCTTGCCCAGCCGTTCAGCGACCTCGCGGGCCTTCGCCACGGTTTCGTCGGACGTCTCCGCCCCGCGCACGATCTCGACGAGCGCCATGATGTGGACGGGGTTGAAGAAGTGCATCCCGATCACCCGGTCGCGCGCCGGAAGCCCCTCCGCGAGCGCGGTGATGGACAGGGAAGAGGTGTTCGTGGCGAGCAGAGCGCGGTCGGCGGCCGCTTCTCCGCACCTTGCGAGGATCTTCTGCTTGAGATCGAGCTTCTCGGGCACGGCTTCGATCGCGATCCCGACGCCGTCGGCCGCCTCGCCCAGGTACCGGCTGTAGGACAACCCGTCGAGCGCACGGTCGCGCTCTTCGGACGTGACCTTCCCGCGCTGGATGCCCTTGCGGAGGTTGGCTTCGATGCGCTCGCGCGCCGTCTCCAGCGCCTCGGGCATGGCGTCGAAGAGCCGGGTGTCGTAGCCGGCCATCGCCGCGACCTGGGCGATCCCGTGTCCCATCGTGCCGGCTCCGAGCACGGCCAGAGGAGGACGAGCCGTCATTTGATCCAGTCCTCCGGGTTCATTTCCGGGTCGGGGCGGAGCGAGTACCGGCGCACGACCTCGATGGCCTCGAAACCGAGGTCGTCGGCGAGCGCGTTCGCGATCAGGTTGTCCGCCCCGGTGAAGAGGCGCACCTCGTGGATTTCCCAGTCCGCCGCCCACTCGAAGGCGGCGCGCAGCAGGCGACCCAGGTTCCCCTTGCGCCGCTCTTCCCGCCTCACGAACGGCGTCTGGATGCGCACGTAGCGCGGCGGGTCGAACAGGGGTTCGTTTTCCTCCACGAAGCAGACGAGCATGCCGTCGAGGCCACCGTCATTCGCCTCCAGCACGAAGACGACGCTCGTCGCCTCCTCGATGTGACGGCGGAACATCCCCGCGCGCGTCTCGATGGCGTCCGTGCGGAGCCGCCGGTAGGCGGGGTTGAGGGCGTGAATCCGCATGTACCGCGTCCACATCGCGACGAGTTCATCGATGTCGTCGACGTCGGCCTGTCGGACCGTGACTGTCTCAGGCATGCGGACCCGCCTCCGTCGCTGCCGGGTTTTCGGTTTCGCCGCGCCTCCCGAACCGGGGCCGGCGCTTCTCGACGAACGCCCGGACGCCTTCGAGCGCGTCGGCGGACTCGAAGCAGGCCTTCTGCGCCGCCTTCTCGTAGTCGAGCATCTCCTCGAAACTGGAGGAGAGGGAGCGCTGCACCGCTTCCTTCGCGAGCCGGAGGGGCAGCGTCGGCTTGCGCGCCAGCGTACGCGCCCAGTCGCGGGCGAGCGGCATGAGTTCGTCCGCGGCGACCACGCGGTTGACGAGGCCGATCCGCTCGCACTCGGCGGCCGGAATCATCTCCGCGAAGAAGAAAAGCTCCGCGGCGCGCGCCGGACCCACGAGGCGGGGCACGGCGTAGGTCCCGCCCCAGTCCGGGTGGAGGCCGATGCGGTTGAAGGTCTGGCCGATGGACGCCGTGTCGGAGGCGAGCCGGAGATCGCAGGCGAGGGCGAGGTTCGCGCCGCCTCCCGCCGCCGGCCCGTTGATCGCGGCGATCACCGGCTTGGGCATCCCCCGGATGGCCCCCGCGACCCGGCGCCCCGCTTCGACCAGCGCGACGGCTTCCTCGATGGCCTGCGTTTCGATGAGGCGGGTGAGGTAGTTGACGTCCGCGCCGGCGCAGAAGGCGCGCCCGGTTCCGGTGACGATGACGGCGCGCACCCCGTCGTCCGCGCCGAGCGCGTCGATCCCGCGTGCGATCTCGCTCCGCATCTCCCCGATGAAGGCGTTGAGCTTTTCCGGCCGATTGAGCGTGAGCGTGCCCACGCCGTCCTCGATTTCGATCAGGACCTGGGCCTCGTTCCTGCCCGAACCTGTCCGCGTCATGCCGCCGCGCCGCGGTGCACGAGCAGCGCGATCCCCTGGCCGACGCCGATGCACATCGTGACGAGCCCATGGGACGCGTCACGCCGCCGCATCTCGTGGACGAGCGTCGTGAGGATCTTGGCGCCGGTGCACCCGAGGGGATGGCCGAGCGCGATCGCGCCACCGTTCACGTTCACGCGGTCCGGATCGAGGCCAAGCTCGGCGATGCAGGGCAGCGCCTGCGCCGCGAACGCCTCGTTGAGTTCAATCAAGTCGAGGTCATCGACCGTAAGTCCCGCTCTTCGAAGGGCTTTGCGGGTGGCGGGCACAGGTCCGATGCCCATCCGCTGCGGCTCCACACCGGCGACCGCGGAGGCTCCCACGGTCGCCAGAGGCTCGAGGCCGAGTTCGTCCGCGACGGCTTGGCTCGCGATGAGGACGGCCGCCGCCCCGTCGTTGATGCCGGAGGCGTTCCCCGCCGTCACCGTGCCGTCGGCCCGGAAGGCGGCGCGCAGGCGGGCGAGTTGCTCGGCCGTCGTCCCCGGCCTCGGGTGCTCATCTCCCTCCACGCACACCGGGTCGCCCTTCCGCCGGGGAACCTCGAAGGGAACGATCTCGCCCGCGAAACGGCCCGCCTCGATGGCGGCGGCGGCGCGACGCTGGCTCTCCACCGCGAAGGCATCCTGCTCCGCTCGCCCGACGCCGTGGTCTTCCGCCACTACTTCGGCGGTCTCGGCGAGCGGGATCGTCCACGGCTCGGGCATGGCCGGGTTGGCGAAGCGCCAGCCGACCGTCGTGTCCGCGACCCGCGGCGGGACGCGCGAGAAGGCCCGGTCCGTCTTGAGCATGACCCACGGCGCCCGGGACATGCTCTCGACTCCGCCCGCGATGAAGGCGTCGCCTTCGCCGGCCCGGATCGCATGCGCCGCTGTGACGACTGCCTGCAGCCCCGATCCGCACAGCCGGTTCACCGTCTGGCCCGCGACCTCGACGGGGAGCCCGGCCAGGAGCCCGGCCATCCGGGCCACGTTGCGGTTGTCCTCGCCTGCCTGGTTCGTGCATCCCGCGATCACGTCCTCGACGCGGCCGGGCGGCACCCCGGTCCGCTCGACGAGGGCGCGGATCGCGTGCGCCAGGAGGTCGTCGGGCCGGATCGACGAGAGCGCGCCGCCCGCGCGTCCCACCGGCGTCCGGACGGCGTCGATGATGACCGGGGTGCGATCCGTCCCGCTCACTGCGTCTCTCCCCGTGCCCGTCGTCTCGGCACGATCCGCCCGCGTCCTAGCGGCCGGCGAACTCGGGCGCCCGCCGCTCGACGTAGGCCGCGAGACCCTCGCGCGCATCGTCGCCCTGGAAGAGGAGCTGCTGCAGTTCGCGCTCGATCGCGAGACCCTCGGAGAAGGGCACCTCGACCCCACTGCACACCGACCGCTTGATGCGCCCCACGGCGCGCGACGCCTTGTGAGGTGGCGTGAACTGACGCGCGTACTCCATCACCTGGGCGTGGAATTCCGCGTCATCCCCCTCGAACACCTTGTTCACGAGCCCCAGTCCAAGCGCCTCCTCGAACCCGAACGTGCGCCCCTCCGCCATCAACTCGATCGCCTTCGGCTTGCCGAGCAGCCGGCCGAGCCGCTGTGTGCCGCCCGTCCCCGGGAGGACACCCAGGTTCACCTCGGGCAGCCCGACCTTCCCCGCGTCCTTGCGGGCGATCCGGATGTCGCAGGCGAGCGCTATCTCGAGTCCGCCGCCGACCGTGTGTCCGTTGAGGGCGCCGATCACGAGCTTCGGCGTCTGCTCGAGCCGCGTCAGCGTCTCGTTCGCGTGGAGACAGAAGAAGTACTTGAAGTAGGGGTCCGAGGTCTGGAGCATCTTGATGTTCGCCCCGGCGGAGAAGAACCTGTCTCCCTCGCCCCGGATGACGATGACGTGGACGTTCTCGTCGAACCGCGCACGCAGGATCGCGTCGTCCAGGTCTCGCATCATCTCGTAGGTGTACGTGTTCGCGGGCGGGTCGTCGATCGTGAAGACCGCGACGCCGTCCTCGGCCGCATATCGAATCAGCGTGTCAGGTCGTGTATCAGCCATGGGAGTCCTTCCTCTTGAGAACCGCTCGAAAGATGACGTGCGAGAGGCCGCCGCGCCGGGGCTTTCCCCAGCCTCCGGCGGACGGTCAAACTATCCCGGCCCCCGCGCGGCGTACAGTGAGTTATCGCCGGGTTGTCCCGCGTCACGCGGGCGCGATTCGGAGCGCAACGCGGAGTTGGCCCGGGGTGTCGTGACCAGAGTGTTCTCGCGACGACGGGAAGACGACGGGAAGGAGAGGAGTCCGGCTTGGAGCACAGGATGAAGACCTTGCCCGCATGCTGAGGCCCGCATGCTGAGACGCGCCGGGCTCGGCGTCCTGTTCGGGACGGTGATGGTGGACATGATGGGCTTCGGTATCGTCCTCCCGCTGCTCCCGTTCTACGCCGAGGAAATGGGCGCCTCGCCGCGCTGGGTCACCCTCATCATCGCCTCGTTCTCCATCACGCAGCTCCTGTCGGCCCCGATCTGGGGACGGTTCTCCGACCGGCTGGGACGCCGGCGTCTCCTCCTCATCGGGCTCTTCGCCTCGGCGCTCTCGTACCTCCTGTTCGCGCTCGCCGACAACCTGTGGCTGCTGCTCATCTCGCGCGCGACGGCGGGCGCCGCGGGAGGGACGCTCGGCATCGCCCAAGCCTACGTTGCCGACTCCACGGAGGGCGAGGAACGGGCCCGCGGGCTCGGTTTCATCGGGGCGGCGTCCGGTCTGGGCATCATGCTCGGCCCCGCGATCGGCGGGTTCTTCAGCCGCTTCGGGCTGGGCGTGCCGGGCTACGTGGCCGCGGGGCTGTGCCTGCTCAACCTGATGGCGGCCGTGGTGTTCCTCCCGGAATCGCGGCACTTCCGCTCCGGCAAGGCCGATGCGTCGAAGGGGGAGGCGGCGACGATCCGCCTCTGGGCGAAGTCCCTCTTCAGGTTCCCGCTGCGCGTGCTCCTCCTCGTATACGTGCTGACCATCGGTTGCTTCACCTCGATGACATCGGTCCTGGCTCTGTATGCCGAGCGCGTGTTTGCGATGACGGCGGCCGACATGGGCCTCGTGTTCACGCTCGCGGGAGGCGTCACCGTCATCGTCCGCGGCGGGCTGGTGGGCCGGATCGTGAAGCGGTTCGGCGAACCGAACACCGTGCGTGCCGGGTGCGCGTTGCTTGCCCTGGGCGTCGGCGCCATCCCGTTCCTGGCCGACCGCTGGCAACTCTGGCTCCTTGTGCCGAGTTGGGCGGCGGCGACGGGACTCATCTTCCCATCGCTCCACGCGCTGATCTCGCGGAACACGGACGAGCACTCACAGGGTTCGGTGCTCGGCGGAAGCCAGGTGGCCGGGGGGATGGGCCGCGTGGTCGCGCCGCTGGCGGCGGGTTGGCTGTTCGAGTTGTACTCGATCAAGAGCCCGTTCCTGGTCGGGGCCGCGGCATCCGCCGTCGCCCTCTGGCTGGCGCTCCGGATCCCGGCGCCGCGCGATCCCAAGGCGGAAAAACTCGATCCCACCGACCGGTGGACGGGCCCGGTCGCCGCGCACGAACCCCGCGACCTGCCGGACACGAAGTCGCCATGACCCCGGCGGCGGCGTGAGCCCGCGGCCCCCCCGCGCCGCCGCCGAGGTGGGAGCGACGGACCGCTTCGCCGAACAGGCGCAGTTCGTGTCGCTGCGGTGGGGCGAGGTGTCGGCCCTGCTCGTCCGTCCTCCCGAGTCGCGGGCGATGCTCGCCTTCGCGCACGGCGCGGGGGCCGGGATCGAGCATCCGTTCATGTCGGACATGGCGCAGCGGCTGGCGGGGCAGGGGATCGCGACGTTTCGCTACCACTTCCCCTACATGGAGGCGCGGGCGCTTTCCGGGCGCCGCCGGCCTCCCGACCGTCCGCCGGTCCTCGTCGAAACGGTCCGGGCCGCGGTCGCGAAGGCTGCCGTTCTGGCAGATGGAGTGCCCCTGTTCGCAGGCGGCAAGTCGATGGGTGGGCGCATGACGTCGACCGCCGCCGCCGAGGCGCCTCTGCCGGGCGTGCGCGGTCTCGTCTTCTTCGGATTTCCGCTGCACGCGCCCGGCCGCCCGGAGCGCGCCGCCGAACGATCGGCTCACCTGAACGACGTCTCCGTCCCCATGCTGTTCCTGCAGGGAACCCGCGACGCGCTCGCCCGGTGGGACCTGATCGAAGAGACGTGCGCCTCGCTCGGGCCGCTCGCCACGCTCGACAGGATGGAGGGCGCCGATCACTCGTTTCGCGTACTCAAGCGCAGCGGCCGCACGAACGAGGAGGTTGCTGACGGCGTCGCGGCCCGCGTGTCCGCCTGGCTCGCCAGCTCGGCCCGGAGGAGTAGCGGGACGGCGCTCTAATCCCCGAGAGCGCGTACGACCGCCTCCGGTTCGCGGTCGATGACGGTGAGCAGGACGCGGGCCGTGCGGCCCGGTACCCGCCTCCCTTGCTCCCACTCCTGCACCGCCCGGACATCGAGCCCGAAGCGATCCGCGAACTTCTTGCGGCTCAGCTTCAATCGTTTACGGAGCGCCACGATGTGCTCGGCAGCGGGGTCATCGACGATGCGGCAGGGAAGCGGCGTCGTGCCGCGCACATGAGCGAGCACTTCGCCGAGAGCCGCTTCCACCTCGCGCCCCACCTCCGTTCGTCGGGTCGTCATCGGTCTCGTTCCTCCTCCTTGATCGCGGCCGCAAGCCGCGATAGCCCGGCCGGTCTGCCTCTCGCAAGAGTTTGCGGACGGCGCGTTCGTAGGTTCGCGTAGTGAAGATTCGCATCGGCGAATGTGCGGCACTGCCGCACGGCTTGCAAGCTAGAATATGTCTGGCGCCGGCGTCGAAGAATCCATTCTGCCTCTAGCGACGCCGATGTGGCCGGCTCCTTTAACCCATTTTCGAGTATACGTCCAGGTTATCAACGGCACGTATACGTTCAGCCGGGAGCTGAGGAATGAAGACCAAACTGACGGTCACGGTGGAATCCGACGTGGTCCGGGCCGCCAAGCGATACGCACACGGTCGCGGTGTCTCCCTCTCATCGCTCATCGAATCGTCGCTCAAGGAGATGGCGAACGGCGAGGATACCTCCTTCGCAGAGCGCTGGAGAGGTCAGTTTCGAGCCGCGAGTCGTGACGATCCCCGGTACAAGGCACTCGTCCGGAAGTACGTCTGATGGTCCCGGACACGGAGACCGTCGAACTCCTGCTACCTCGAGGCCCCCCGGCGCCGGCGTCCCGATTCCCGACTTCGACCTGTCCGTTGAGGCTCGCGTCTGGTAGCCTCTTGTCCGCGGTGCAAGGCGACGGCCTCGCAGTGGGTTCACACGGGTCGAGACCGAAGAGGCGCCGACCTGCACGATGACGTTCCCGCGGGAACGCCTTCGCACGACGCAATGCGACGCACGACTCCGCGCGGAGGAGCAGTGATATGCGGAAAGTGATGCTGGTCACCGGAGCATCGGCCGGGATCGGACGGGAAGTGGCGATCCTGCTGGCTGCGGAGGGCCACAGGGTGTACGCCGCCGCCCGTCGGCTCCACCGCATGCAGGACCTGGCCGAACACGGGATCGTGCCCGTCGAGATGGATGTCGCGAAGGAAGACGACAACGAGCGGGCCGTGAGCCGCATCATCGATGAAGAGGGGCGCATCGACGTCCTCATCAACAACGCGGGCTTCGGGCTCTACGGGCCCGTCGAGGACATTCCGCTCGACGACGCGCGGTACCAGTTCGAAGTGAACCTGTTCGGCCTCGCCCACCTGACCCAGCTCGTTCTGCCGCACATGCGGGCGCGGCGCTCGGGGCGGATTATCAACGTCTCGTCCATGCTGGGCCGGGTCTTCGTGCCGCTCGGCGCCTGGTACCACGCCACCAAGCACGCCCTCGAGGGATGGTCGGACTGCCTCCGCTGGGAGACGGCGCCGTTCAACATTCAGGTCGTCGTCATCCAGCCGGGCGCGATCCGGACGGAGTTCGCCGATGTGATGGGAGCCCGCATGCGGCAGTACAGCGAGGACACCGCCTACAAGACCCAGGTGGATCGGTTCCTCGGGATGATGGACGACCCGAGGGGCAGGGTCCGCACCGAGCCCGAGGTGATCGCCCGGGTGTTCCTCGAAGCCGCGACGACCGCCAGGCCACGCCGGAGATACGTCAGCGGGGCGATGGCCCGGCCCATGATGTTCCTGAGGAGGTGGTTCGGCGACGGCGTCTACGAATTCGTGCTGCGCCGGGCGCTCCGATGACCGCGCGGGCGTGGCGGCTGGCGGCGTTCACGGTCGTACTGACGGCGTGCAACGGCGCCGCGCCCCCGGCCGATGCGTTTCTCACGCGCGCGGAGCGCACCGAGTATCGCGAGACCAGTTCCTATGCCGACGTCGTGGACTTCCTCGAGCGCGCGGCGGCGAGCGATGCGTCGGTCCACTACACGACCTACGGCTACACGAACGAGGGGCGGGCGCTTCCCCTGGCCGTGGTGGGCAACGTCGGCGACGCGAGTCCGGCGTCCGTCCGGGCTTCCGGCAAGACGGTCGTCTACCTGCAGGGCAACATCCACGGGGGCGAGGTGTGCGGGAAGGAGGCGCTCCAGATGCTGCTCCGCGACCTCCTCGGCGGCCGCCACGGCGAATGGCGGGAGTCGATGGTCCTGCTCATCGCGCCGATCTACAACGCGGACGGCAACGAACGGGTGAACCTCGTGAACCGCGGCCGCCAGCACGGGCCGGTCGGCGGGATGGGCCAGCGGCCGAACGCCCAGGGCTACGACCTGAACCGCGATCACATGAAGCTCGACTCGCCCGAGGCGCGGTCGGTGGCGCGGCTGTTCGGCGAGTACGATCCGCACGTCGCCGTCGACCTGCACACGACGAACGGGACGCGGCACGCGTACCACCTCACCTACTCGCCCCCGCTCCACCCCAACACGCCGGCCGAGATCGACGATTTCCTGCGGGAGAGACTCTTCCCCCACGTGACGGGGGAGATCCGTGAGAAGTACGGCTGGGAGTACTACTACTACGGGAACGCCTCCGCGCGCGGCGGAGAGGAGCGCGGCTGGTACACCTTCGACCATCGTCCGCGCTTCAACAACAACTACATCGGCCTCCGCAACCGGATCGCGATCCTGAGCGAGGCCTACTCCTACGCAACGTTCGAGGAGCGGGTGCTCGCGACGCTCTACTTCGTGGAGGAGATCCTCGATTACGTGCATGAGCACGCGGCCGACGTGCGGCGCATCGTCGCCGATGCCGATGCCGCCGGGGTGACGGGCGACTCGCTCGCGCTGCGCGCCGTCCCTGAACGCTCGGCCGCGCCCGTCGACATCCTCATGGGCGCCACCGTCGAGGAGATCCACCCCCTCACCGGGCGTCCGCTCCTCCTGCGCGCCGATACGCAGTACGTCGAGACGATGTACGAGTACGGGACGTTCGGGCCGACGCTGCGCGAGCGCGTGCCCGCGGCCTACCTGATCCCCGCCGGCCTGGGTGATGTCCTGACCCGGCTCGCGGCGCACGGCGTCGCGATCGAGCCCGCGGGGTCGGTGGCCCTCGAGGTGGAGGCGTTCCGGGTCGATTCGGTGGGCACGGCCGAGCGGCCGTTCCAGGGACGCAACGAGCAGACGCTCTTCGGCCGCTACGAGGCGGACCGGGTCACGCCGGCCTCCGGGGACATGTTGGCGCGGACCGACCAGCCGCTCGGACGCCTCCTGTTCAGCCTGCTCGAACCGCAATCGGACGACGGTTTCGCGAACTGGGGGTTCCTGGCCGACCGGCTGCGCCCCGGCGAGGCGTACCCCATCCGGCGCGTCCCGGGCAACTGACCCGCGGGCTGCCCCTCCGAACACCTCCGTCTGGCGGCGACGGTCTCTCTCCGCGGAACTTCCGCCGCGGTGATCGCGTTGATCGCAGCCCATCAGCGAGCCATCAGCGGACCATCAACGAAAGGACGCAGCGTGCAAAACGTTCAGGGTTTCGGCGGATTCTTCTTTCGGGCGAAGGATCCGGAAGGACTTGCGAAATGGTATCAGGATCACCTCGGCATCAATCCCGCTCCGAGGGACATGGAGATGGCGCCCTGGGTGACCGAGTCCGGGGTCACGGTGTTCGCGCCCTTCGCTGCCGACACGGACTATTTCGCGGCGGACAAGGCCTTCATGCTGAATTTCCGGGTGGCCGACCTGGACGCGATGGTCGCACAACTCAAGTCCGCGGATATCGAGGTCAGCCACGAGAGCGAGATGGAGGGCGTCGGCCGCTTCGCCCGCATCCACGACCCCGAAGGCAACCCGATCGAGCTGTGGGAACCCGCCTCGTAGACGGTCCGCCCTCGAAGCCTCACCCGGATGTTCCCGCGGGAACGTCTTCACACCCCCCGAGAGAAGACGATGGGGGAAGGAAGAGCCCCATGCGCAAAGTGATACTGGTCACCGGAGCCTCGGCCGGCATCGGCCGGGAGGCCGCAATCCTCCTGGCCCGAAAGGGCCACACCGTTCATGCCGGCGCGCGCCGCCTGGATCGCCTGGAGGAGCTGACCGAACACGGCATCACGCCGGTGGAGATGGATGTCACGCGCAGTGACGACAACGAGCGGGCCGTGAGCCGG
>LXNJ01000128.1_pt1 | contig 53945 bp, 38 predicted proteins | sample 809081 | NCBI WGS metagenome assembly LXNJ01 (sample SAMN04870510, study PRJNA318959) | sponge metagenome | biome: sponge; feature: marine sponge reef; material: water | host: Petrosia ficiformis | place: Greece: Milos, Mediterranean Sea | collected 2013-05-29 | depth 5-7 m
AGCAAGTGTTTTCTGATGGATTTGGGCGGAACCTGCATGTCTTCGAATTCATGGGAAACCACCAGACCCACCGAATCGGACTGGCCCAGCAGCAAATGCGCCATCGCCGAGGAGAGCGTGGCCGCATACGCATACTTGCTCAGGGGCCCGTCGCCGAAATCCATCGAGGCGCTGGCGTCGACGACGAGATGCGCGTAGAGGTTCGTCTCGTCCTCATATTGCTTCACAAGGTAGCGGTCGAATTTTCCATAAGCCTTCCAGTCGATGTGACGGAGCTCGTCACCCGGGCTGTACGCCCTGTGTTCCTCGAAATCGACGCTGAATCCCCGCGAGCGGCTTCTGTGCACGCCGCTCATCAGGCCTTCGACCACGTGACGGGCGCGTAGCTGGAGATTGGACAATCGTGAGATGACGAGGGGGTCGAAATACTGATCCGTGTTCAAGCCGATTCCCTTTGAGCAGCCGTTTACGCGGCTTCGGTAGCCTCCGCCGGGGGCGCGATGGTTTCGAGTATTTGCCGTATCAGGGACACGGAGTCGTGGCCTTCCGCCTGGCCCCGGAAGTTCACCAGAATCCGGTGCCGCAGAACGGGTTCGGCCAGCGCCCGCACGTCCTCGATGGTGGCGGCGTAGCGTCCCCGGAGCAGCGCCCGCGCCCGCGCTCCCAGTATCAGGTATTGGCTCGCCCGCGGCCCCGCACCCCACTCCACGTATTGGCGAACGAAATCAGGAGCACTCTCATCGTCGGGGCGGGATGCGCGCGCGAGCGACACCGCGTATTCCACCACGTAGGGAGCCGCCGGCACACGGCGCACCAGTTCCTGGAACGCCAGTATCTGGTCGTTGTCCATTATCTCTTCGAGCTTGGGGTCGTAGTTCGAGGTCGTCTGCGCGACGATTTCCTTCTCCTCCGCCAGACTCGGGTATGACACTCCGATCTCGAACATGAACCTGTCCAATTGCGCTTCGGGCAGCGGGTAGGTGCCCTCCTGCTCCACCGGATTCTGGGTCGCCAGGACGAAAAACGGCGGGTTCAGATAGTGCGCCTGTCCACCGGCCGTCACGTGCAACTCCTGCATGGCCTGCAGAAGAGCCGCCTGCGTTTTGGGTGAAGTGCGGTTGATCTCATCCGCCAGCAGAATCTGCGTGAAGATGGGTCCGCGAATGAAGCGGAACGAGCGCCTCCCCTCCATGGTGTCGTCCAGTATGTCCGTGCCCGTGATGTCCGACGGCATCAAATCGGGCGTGAACTGGATGCGGTTGAAGTCGAGTTGCAACACGCGGGCCAGGGTGCGGATGAGCAGGGTTTTCGCCAGACCCGGCACGCCGACCAGCAGACAGTGGCCTTTCGAGAGCAGGGCTATCAGCACCAGATCGATGACCTCCGCCTGGCCGACGATGATCTTGTGCACCTGTTCGAGTATGGCGTCGCGCTTCACGCCTATCTCGCGCGCTATTTCCACATCCACCTCGTTCATGCTCGACTCTTCGTTTCCCACACTGCTTGTTACGTCGTCCATTCGTATCGCCTCTCGATGGGATCAACGGGTAGACATGAGGCGTATGGCTTCACGCTCTCGCTTCGCTTTTTCCGCCTCGCCCGTTCTTTCGTAATGCGCCAGCAGGCGCTCATGAACCACTCGAATAAATGGATTGATCTGCAACACTTCCTCCCACGCCATGAGGGCGCGCTCGGGCCTTCCGCCCATCTCGCTCGCCAGCGCCTGATGCACGTGCGTCATCGCGTAGTCCGGGTCCACCTCCAGCGCTTTTTTAATGTGGCGCTCCGCCTGGGGAATCATGCCCAGTTGTATCTCGATCTGGGCAGCGCGGTTGAGCAGGGGCTGGGAATTCGGCTCATCACGAAGGGCGCGGCGATACTCGATGAGCGCCGCGCGCATCCTTCCCCGGAACGAGAGCCTGTCGCCCAACCGCATGCGCCTTCTGGCCACCGCGTTCTTGAGCGCGGCCAAGTCAATCGAGCGCTCGCTCATCGGCCCTTTCGGTTTCAGCTTCGGCAGGGATACCTGAGATCCCGCATGCTCTCGAAGGGGGAGTTTTTTCAGATCCTCTATCCAGAGCCTCTCGAACCCGCCCAGGTCGACTCCGGCGAGGAGGCGAAGCCCGGGCTCAGCACTCTGGGGCGGACCGGTGGATTCGAGTTCAACAAGGCTCGCCCGTCTTTGATGACGCATCCCGGGGTTCTCCTCACCGAGCGCAGGCGCTCCTTGCGGCCTTTGCGCCGGCGGCGCATCCCGTATGCCCGCCAGCAGGCGAACGAGCGCACCCTCACCCATTTTCCGGTTGATGAAATCCACGGCTGAAGCCGCTTCCGCGTAGGCGAGGTGTATCTGCTGCGGCGTGTCGAGGTAGATGAGACTCGGCTCCATTTTCTTGAACGGAACGTAGTCATTATCTTTTCTCGCATTGTACAGCAAGGCTTCTTCGCCCGGGTGCAGGAAGCCGGCTTCCTGGCTCCGCCATTTTTTTTCCAGATACTTGGCGATGCCTTCGTGCAGCCAGATGGGGGCGCGATTCTTCGTCGCCAGCACGATGATGTAGTGGATGTATTCGTGCGCTGCGGTATCGAGCCAGCGATAGCCCCGAAGGAGCGCGCCCGGGGATAGAAACATCACCTTGTTGAACTTGCAGACCCCGACCGCGCCTTTCTCTTCGATGTCGCGCCTCGAAAGCGTGGATGAGCGGTGAAAGCGGACCGAGTCGGAAAAAAGCTCCACACGAATTCGCTGCGCGGGCCGCACGCCCAATACCTCGCCATAGCGCACATAGGCCTTCTCCAGCGCATCGCCCAGGTAAGGCAGTAATACGGCGTCTTCTCCCGGTTCGTACCAGATGTCGAAATGCTTCGTCTTATATGACTTGAAGCCTTTCAGCGCCGATTGCGTCTGGCGCACGTGAAGCCTCAGTTCGAGCCATTCACTGTCCCCCGGGCGTTTTTTGAGGGCCGCGTTGAGATTGGCGAGCGACTCGGCATATTTGCCCTCCAGGTAATCCGCAGCCCCCAAGAGCGCCAGCCATTCCGCCAAGCCGGGAGCCTTGGTCTCGAGCGCTTTGATCTTTTCCCTGGCGGCTGTGAGATTCCACGCACGCAGCTCGTCCACCACCGCGCGGTAACCATCGGGCCGCGCCACGGCCTGGGAGAGAGGCACCGCGCGGTTGACGGTATGCGCCCATGCGGGTGGCGTGAAGACCGCGACCCCGAAAGCGCAAATGAAGATTGCGAGGAGTTTTTTCGGCATTATTTCGTCAACCTGTCAAAATAGTCTTCAATCTCGCCGCGCATCCCCTTAGGGAGGCCGTCTTTCATGGCTTCCATAATCTCTTCCCTGTATTTGGCGGGCACCTTGTACTGCTCCCGATCAGGTATGAGCACCTCGCTGAACTGCGTGCCGAGATTGCCGTCCTCCTCCCTTCCCCGATCGTTGGAGCCGCGCGGCTGGGGGAAATTCGGATTTCTGGACCACCAGGGCCGCTGTCCGCCCCTGCCCGGCCCCAAAGCGCCGAACCCCCTGGGCGTGCCCAGACCCACGTTGCCACGCTGAGCCATCTGCTGCATGGCCTGCTGCATGGAGTTCTGCCCCTCGGCGAGCTTGCGTATCGCCTCCTCCTCGGGGGGCACCGCACGGGAAGACCTGCGCTTCGCCAAAGAAGCCGTGGCCTCTCTCATCGCCTCTCCCGCCTCGGCGATTCTGCGCAGGATACTCGGGTTGATGAAAGGGTACACCTGCATCATTCGGCGCAAGTGCCCCTCGAAAACGCCCAACCGCTTGCGCAGGTTTTCCTGTCTTTTGCGCAGGCCGTCGAGTTTCGCGATTTCCGTCCCGCCCGCGTCTTTTTCAGATTTATCCAAAAGCACATCGAGACCCTTGACCAATTTTTTCCAGGGTGCGGTTTTGGCATCTTCCGCGTTACTAGAAGCTTCCTCCTCCGGGGGTGCGGCGTCAGCATCATTCAAACCCCCAGGCGCTTCCCGCTCGTCCGACTTTTTACTCACCGCCCCGGCCTCTTCATTCTTCGCTAGTTGCGCGGGAGCGATACACGGCGATTCCGCGAGCGTCGCCGACCATTCCGGCAGCCTCTGGAAGACGACCCCCCACTCTCCTCTTTTGAGCATAGCGTCGAATTCGGAGAGCGCCCGCATCTTCTCGCGCTGAATTTTCTCGGCGCGCGCCTGCGGGGTGAGTTTCTTCACCGGTTCGGGCTTGCCCAGCATCGAAATCTCAGGCTCTGCCGGGTCGGTTTTCTTCGCCTGTTCGGCTTGCTTCCCGGGTTCGGCATCCACGAAACAATCGGACGGGAGCGGCTTTGCGGCCGACTCGCTGCTTTTTTTCCAATACGCACGCGTGTATCGCGTCACGGCGGCGACGTCTTCGGGCCATTTCTTCTCGAGGCGATCCACCACGTTCTCCAGAACACCCACCGTCTCGCCGAGTATAGCCTGCTGCTCCTCCACGATTTTGGCCAGTTCGCTTTGCTGGCGCCGGATAGGCCTGCCGCCGCGCTGGCTCATCATCTGCTGGCGCTGCATCCCGCGCAATGCCATTCGCATCCTCTGCAACTGGCTCATCAGGCGCCGGAGCTGCTCCAGCGCCCCCTGGAAATTGTTTTGGCGCATCATCTCGCGAATCTTCTCGAATGAGCGCATCATGTCCTGCATAGGCATCTCGCGCATGCTGCGCTGATTCATGAACTCCGCCGGCATGCGCTGCGCCAGCGAAGCCATCTGCTGCATCAGCTCACCCAACTGTTCCCTGAGTTTTCTCAACTCCCTTTCCACACGCCGGACCGCTTCTTCGTCGGCGCCCATACTGCGCATCTTTTCCAGCGCCTGCTCGATAGACCTTTGTCGTTGAATCATCGATTCCGTCGTGCGGCCCGCCCTGTCCATCCGGACGTTGCGCTGCATTTCCTCACCCATCGTAGCGAGGCGCTCCAGCGTTTCTGTCGCCTCTTCCTGCCGGGCGGCTATTTCGCGTTTCAGCCTTGCCCTTTCCGCCTTCGCGTTCTTATCCAGCTTCGACAAGCGCGTGAGGGGTTTGAGGTAATCCGAAATCGCATTCCGCAGTTGTATTTCCATCGTGGAAAGATCCATGTCGGAGAGCGTCTCGCGCGGATTCTTGGGCCGGAGCATCGCTCTCGTCCGCTTGATGCGCTCCATAATTTTTGTGGCCTTCGCCTCGATGGAACCGCTTTTTCCTGCGAGCCGGCCGGTTTCTTTCGCCTCTTTCGCCCTCTCTTCCGGCGGAAGGTCCTTCTCCAGATAATCGCCCAGCAAATCAAGAAGTTCGTTTGAGATTTCGCCCAGATTCCTGTCGAGCCCGGCCATCACGGCTTCCCTGTCACGGATGCTGACCCGGTAGATTTTACTTGTCCCGAACTTGGGGCCGCTCACCGTGTCCACGTCGGGCGCAATGAAACGGTAGGAGAGAACTCCCCCCGGTTTGATGCCCATGGACCTGAGATCGAACTCATAGCGGCCGAGCACGTCTTTCTGGGGTTTTTCGCCGCTCCATACCTTGATTCTCCTCGGGCGTCCGCTGCCGAGCCTGACTTCGAGGTACACGCCCCTGACTCCGAAATCGTCGGACGCCCGGTACTTCACGGTCACCCGCTCGTCGGCCTCCACAGTGAGGTCCTTGCCCGGATGCGTCACCAGCACATCGGGATAGGCGTCGGGAATGATGTCGATCTGGTAGCGCTGGGGCGCCAGATTCGAAAAACCGTAAGCATCCTTCAGCCGAACCTGATAGGAGCCCGCGCCGCCCAGGATCATCTTGCCGCCCAGCGAGTCGCCGCTTACGGCGGGATTGAGGGGCAACCGCCACCCGTCGGCCAACGCGATGAGCGCCTCCTGAACCGGCTTGTTCGTCTTCACGGCCAGTTGAACCTCGGACCCCATATAGGCGCGAATGTGGCCTCCGTTCTTCCCCTTTCCGGGTTTCAGCTTCGTATATTCGGGCGGATACTGAACCACCTCGATGGATTCCACCCTCGGCGGGGCGACCACGCGAACCTCGATCGTACGGGAGCGGAACCTGCCCGTACGCGCCGTGATTTGCGTATCAGCTCCCGCGGCCAGCCAGCGGGCGCGAAACTGGTGAGGAGCCGTTTTCTCCATGGCGATGCTCGCCACGGATTCAGCGCCTTGCCGCACAACCAACTCCACGGAACCGGCCTCACGCCCCCTGGTTCTCACTTCCAAGGTCACAGGCATCCCGGGAAGCAGTGTCGTGCGCTCCGCCCAAATCTCCAGATGGGTGATGCGCGAGGGCATCAGGTCGGCCGCGTTCGCCAGAAGATACCCCGCGCGCGGATAAAGCCCCGGCCAGATGAACGCCATGAGCATCACGACGATGACCAGAACGCCGGCGAGCCGCCCGAGCCTCTGGAATCCAGCCTGCGAGACGTAAGACTCCGGTTCGAGCGATTCCACCTCCCGGCTGGTGTCGTTCACCAGCGCGTCGATGAGCGCGGGCGAAGTGGGATCGTCGTCGCCGAGTTCTCCTTTACGCGGGAAAAGCTGCAGCGAACTGATGAGGTTGCTGCCCAGGTCCGGGTGGGTCTCTTCGATGTCGAGGGCGACCCTCTCGCGCCTCGGTCGGCGGGTCGTCAGCCACCAGCATCGGATGAGGGCCGCGCCCAGCAGAAGAACCGTCAGCCCGGCGTAGATGATGGCGGAATATCCAAATTGTATCTGGGAGACGACCGCCGCCGGTGCGAGCAGCAACACGGCCAAAACGCCCAGCAACAGAACCATCCCCGCTTCGAGGCGCCTTACTTTAAGGCGCGCGCGAATCACGGAATCGAGAAACTCGGTTATCTTCCTGAAAGATCGCTCGGCCATCTCCCGTTTCCCTTATATGAGTGAACGGCGAGGTGCAGAAACATGAATTGTATTACATGACCAAAATTACCGCACGTTCGCAAAAAATATCGCGCTCCGACTTGCGCGCTCTCAAGCCAACCCCCAAAGCCTGCGGGCAGTCCACTCCAGAGCCGGCAACAGAATGAGAATCATCCCGATCCAGGGAATGCTCCAGAGCCTCACGTCACGCACCTCCATCACCCTGTGCGGCACCTTGCCCTTCAAAGCCTCCAGGACGCGGGCGGTCAAGTCTTCCTGTCCCACCGCGTCGGCCCGGAAAAACAGCCCGCCTGTGTGTTTCGCCAGCGTTTGCAGATTCTCCCAGTGCGGGCTGACGTCGGCCCACTCCGCCCTGCCCGCCTCGCGACCGATGCCGATCGTGCGCACCGCCTCGCCGATGACTTCTCCGCCCTGGACGGCCGTCATTCTCGCCCGGTAACTCCCGTTCCCCCGGGGGCGGAAGCGAACCTCGAATTCCCGGGAATCCGGACGGTATGCCGCGCGATACCGGCTGGTGACGCCATAGGGGTCGCGGAGCTGTACCTGCACCTGCGCCGCCTGGGCGGGCTGATAGGATTCGTCCCTCACCTGCATCCTGAGGACGTAGGTTCCGTCCTTCGCCTGTTCCGCCTCGGGAATAATCTGGACCTGCGAACTTCCGGGGTCGCCCGAGAGCCAGCGGATCATCTGCGCCACCAGGCGGATGTAGAGACGATTCGTCTTCTCCGCCGCCACCATCCCGAAATTCCATCGCCAGATATCGTCGGAGAAGATGCTCACCACCCTGCCCTCGCCAGTCCGCTTCGTGGCGAGCAGAGGAACTTTCCCCTCTTTCGTCGAAACGAGAATCTGCCCCTTCCCGAACGGCGTCGTTGAATTGACGCGCCTCAAGGCGGGGAAAGCGGCCCATATTTTTTTATTTTCCTCCAAATCCGAGGACAGTTGCGTGATGGGATGTCTGTCGCCTGTGGACGTCAGCTGGACGAGCAGGCGCCTTTGATCCTGATAATCACTCTGCTGCTGCAACCGCACGGGCAGAAGATCCTCGATGGGGCTGCGGTAATAACCGCCCGCGCTGAAGGATTGCCTGCCGCCGAACATGAGCAAGGCGCCTCCTTTGCGAACGTAATCCACAACGCGTTCGAGGTAGTAGTTGCTGAAATACTCCTGCGCGGAGAAGTTATCGAAAATCACGATTTCGAAATTCTTCAGTTCCTCCAGGAACAGCTTGTCCACCGGGAAGGGCACGAGGCTCAGGTGCCTGGTCGGAACGCCCGGGTCATCTTCTGACGTTCTCAGAAAGACGAACGACACGAGGTCGATGGCGGGGTCCCGCTTGAGCGCCATGCGCAAGAAACGGTAGTTCCAGTTGGGGGAACCCGTAATCGTCAACACCCGAATCTTGTCCCGCCTCACCTCCAGGGGAATCTCGACGCGATTGTTCGACTCCACGATTTCACCGCGCTGAACGGGCGTGACCACGCCGAGCACCTGGCTCCCCACTTCGTTCGGCGTAAAGTGGAATTTCACGAGACGGCGCAACGGACTGCGCCTGACGTCTATCGACTGGGTTCTGATGATGCGGCCCTCGCGCGTCAAGGCGATTGGCAGCTTGCGGCCTGAATAGCCCTTCACTGAAAGCGTAACCTCCAGACTCATCTCCTTGCCCTGAAATGCGATGCGCGGAGCCTGTATGTCCTGAATGGCGATGTCGCGAAACGTATCCGGCGTTCCGAAACCCACCCCGATGAGGGGCGGAAAGGATTTCACGTCCCCGGGCGGAAGAACCGCCTCGGTGGTGTCGCCGCCGTCTGTGAGCATCAGGATGCCGAGGGGTCCGTCCTGGTTTTTTCGCTCTTCCTCCCCGGCCGGAGCGCGCGACTCCCGGGCGCTGTGCAGAGCGCTGCGGATAGCTCCCAGGGGATCGCTGCCCACGCCCTGGGCTTTTATGTCTTTAAACTCCCGCGCTCCAACGGGGGTTCTGCGGGCATCGTAGTGGGCGAGTTGCACGTCGTAGAGTTTTCTGAGGTCTGCGAGGAGGCTCGTGGGCGCATCTCCCTCATCCTGCTCTTCGGGGGTTTGTGGTTTTCCGAGCTTTTTCGGGACCAGCAGAAAATCCTTCGCCAAATCGATGCGCGCTTTCCTGCTGTTCACGTCCTGAACGCTCATGCTCGCCGAACTGTCGAGGAGTACGAGCAGCTTGGGCGGCAGGGAGCGCTCGCGTTTATCGATCAGCGTGGGACCGGTGAGAAAAAAGACGATCGCCGCATACAGCAGCCCCCTCAGCACCTGAAGTATCCAGACGCGCCGCATCGGGAGTTTTTCGGTCAAATCGCGGTGCCTGCGCACGAGCGCCCAGCCCAGCCCGGCCGCAACGATGACGATCACCCACCAGGGTGCGCCGCCGGGCCAATGGAGTGTGGACCAGTCCATCATTCAACCCTGGTTCAGCCGGCGCTGGATGAAGGGGTGGTGGATGAGGTCTTGCTTGTAGTTGCCCGTCATCGCGTAGAGGGAGATGTTGACTGCGAGTTGAAAAGCCGCAAGTCGCTGCGTTTCCCCGCCGGGCGTGCATTCTTCGAGCCATCCGCCGCCGGGACCCCTCGCCCACGCGCCGCCCAGGTCGTTCCGGCAGAAGATGACGGGGGTGAACATGCCCACGTGAATACCCTGCAGGTCCTGGCTGATGGCCTGTCGCCCGCCGATGGAGCGAATCAGATAGTAACTCTTGAATACGGCGTGCTCGCGCTGGAGCGCTTCGAAGGAAGTTCTCGGAAAAACCAAACGCATGAGTTCTTTGACGGCGCCTCCGAAGGCTTCTCCTTCGAGCCCGAGCCCGTCGTCGATGAGCAAAAACCCCCCGTAGGTGAGGTGGCGCCTCAGATTTTCTATCGCTTTCGCGCCGGGCATCTCGAACTCGTAGCGCCCCGACATATACAGGAAAGGATATTCGAAAATCTCGGGCGAGGAGATGTCCACCGCCCGCGCATCCCCTGCGGTTTCGATACTGGTGCGCTTCCTCACCTCAGCGAGAAATGAAGCCATCGCCGTGGAATATTCCCGCCAGCGTCCGCCGGAGTAGCGCAATTGCGCGGGTGTGAAATCGGGAAGTAACGTCTTCTCCTCCTCGGAGGAGCGCGGGAAAAGATTCTTTTGCCACTCGCTCAGGGGTGAAGAGGATTGCGCTCTCACTCCGCCGGGGAGGCCGAGCAGCGCGGACGCAGCCATCATAGAGCGCCCGATGAAGGCGCGGCGGCTCAAGGACGATTTACGGGACATTGACATCGGGCAACACCACGTAAGTCGTGGGCGGCGGCAGTCTTTTTCGCGTGAGCACGAGTTCGGTCTCCTTCGGGCGTATGACTCTCGTGATTCCCTCCGCCTTCAGGGCCCTTTCGAACTCACCGGTCAATTCGGGGCCAAAATAGTGCATCGGTATCACGATGTTGGGACCGATGCGCTTGACAATCTTGGCCGCCACATCGTGAGGCACGGTGAAAGAGCCATCGATCGGAAGCAAAAGCACGTGGATTTTCCCCAGCGCGCGAATCTGTCCGGGCGACGGCCCGAAGCGCGCGTTCCCGAAATGCGCGACGCAAATCCCGCCCGCCTGAAAGACATGGATCGTGTTGAGCACGAAGGGATGGTTCTCGTCCCCGTCCACCTGGGGGAAAGAGGCGATCCGCAGGTTCCCGAATTTCTCGTCGATGGCGTTGGGTTTTCCCTCCCGCGTCACGCTGAAGAAAATCTCCGATTTGCCGACATAAGGCCCCGTCATCGAGTGGGTCTCATGAAAATTGCTGACGGTGACGGCATCCGGCGGCGGGTCCAGAACAGGAATGACGTAGGGGTCCATCACAGCCCGCCCGCCGCCCGGTGCTGTTATAAGAAAACTAGAATGTCCCAGAAATTTCAGCCGAACCTCACGCGCCTGCCGAACGCTCTCCCACCCACCCCTCATCGAGACGGGGATGAAGCGTCCGTCACGCTGGACGATTCCAGGCTTGCAGATGCCGTCCACCGCCCAAGTGAGCGTTGGTGAAATGATGACCGCCAGGAAGATGAACAAACTCAGCGAGATGAAATTTCTCACCCGAGAACGATCTTCCCGGCGCGGTAAAGAGCAACGCTGCTCATTGACGGGGTTCAAAATGATGTCCCCTATGGCGACATCGCTACGACATCACCACGTCATTACTACGACATCATAGCGACAACTCGGCGGCGTGAAAGTGCAATTCTAGCTCATTTATTCACCCTGTGGATAGTCGCGCAGTATTATGGGTCATTATAAAGTAAATTGGAGTAAAAATTAATGCAGCGGCGTTCTCACCCGCGCGACGGCTCCCCCTGAGCGGTTCTGCGCCAGGGGGAAATCCATATCGCAGCTGTCAGGATGCAGGCCTTGAGCACGTCGGTGACGACATAGGCGCCGTGGTAGCGTCCGAATTCATCTTTCAGGGCAGGAGCGCCAGCCGAAGCCTCGGCGCTCGTGAGGATTCTGCCGAGCGCTTCTATTTTCGGTGAAAACCAAAAGACGTGCGCTCCCACGATCAGCAGCAGACACCCGGCCAGCACGAGCGACGCAACGCTCATCCGCCCCGCCCGCCAGATGAGATAAAACAACAAGAGACAGAAAACGATTTGCAGGCGGTTCCAGGCCTCGAATATGCGGGCGTTCACCTCTCGCGCCGCCATCCGGCCCTTGATCTTCGTCGTCGAGTCGGGTTCGAACAGCTTCGACGCCACCGGGTTCTTCTGCGCGTCGAACGTATCGAAGGAATTCGTCGCAGCCCACCAGACGCCCAGCGTAAGCGCCAGCCACGATACGAGAAGAGCGAAATGTAACGAGCGAATCAAGACGGTCAAGGCGGATTCCTCATCCTGGTTACCGGATACTCCCGTGCAATAGCTTGCAATTTACTCGACTAGCCTCATGGCTCACAAGCCACCGGCTCAAAATGGGGCTGCTGAAAAAATCCTTATGGGGTTGTTCCCCCTCCTGTGGGTTGTTGAAAAACCCCGTATAGAGGGCCACTGCAAGAAGAGGGTTTGTAGGGACAGGCCCCCGTGCCTGTCCATGCGAAGCGCAACAACGGGGATAGACATATTCGATACGGGCGGCCACGGGGGGCCGCCCCTACGTCTCAAAACATGGGTGGGTAATTATACCCTAGACGGTCGGCTCCGTACGCCGAAACACAAAACCTGGGCTTTCTCAACAACACCCCGACAAGGGGGTTCACGACAAGGAGAGATGGGAAGGTTGTTTTTTGTCGCCCTGAGCAGGCGGCGCATCGCCCCAAAGCATTGCTGGACACCGCGCGGCGCGAACACTTAGAATGATTTACGAGGCATCGCGGCTCACGGGGAGATTGCCATGACAGAAAACGCTTCCACGGCCTACAAGTCTCCCGCCAAAATCGAGGCCCTGCTCTCCCGCCAGCAAGAAGAAGGCTACCTCTCAAAAGAAGCGATTACCGAGATTTCGAAAGACCTGGGCGTGCCCATCTACGAGTCCTACGGCATCGCCAGCTTTTTTCCGCACTTTCTTCTGGAAAAACCCGCGAAACCCAAAGTCCATATCTGCCGGGACATGAGCTGCCTGCTCGCAGGCGGCGATGCGCTGATCGATAACGCGAAAAGAATCGCCCGCCGCGCCGGAATCCGGAACCTCCGCCCCGAAAGCTGCGCCTGCCTGGGCCGGTGCGACAAGGGACCCGCCGCCGAGATAGAAGGCCGTATCTACTCAGCCCTCACGGATGAGAAGTTTCAAGATATCCTTGAGTCCTGGAAAAATGGTGCGGCTAAACCTTCGTCGAGATCGCAGAAACTCAAGCACGCATCGCGAATCAATCCTTACCGCAAGAACGAGGCCTTCGGCGTCCTGCGCTCCCTGATGCGCAGCACAAATCCCGAAAGCGTCATCGACGTATTGAAGGAAAGCGGCCTGCGCGGCATGGGCGGGGCGGGTTTCCCGGCCGGGCTCAAGTGGAGTTTCGTCTTGAGCGCGCCGGGAGATGAGAAATTCGTCGTCTGCAACGCCGATGAGAGCGAGCCGGGCACGTTCAAGGACCGCGCCATCATGGACTCGCACCCCGAGCTCGTGGTCGAGGGAATCCTCATCGCCTGCCGGGCCGTGGGGGCTGACCGCGCCATCATCTACATACGCCACGAGTACGGCGCGCAGGCGAGAAGGCTTGCGCGCGCCATCGATCGCGCGCGCAAGGCCCGCCTCGTCGGCACGAAGAACACGCCGTTACTTGAAATCTTCACCAGCCCTGGCGGGTACATCTGCGGGGAGGAAACGGCGCTCCTCGAAGTCCTGGAGGACAAGCGCGCACAGCCCCGCGACAAACCCCCCTTCCCCGGCACAGCGGGTCTTTTCGGCAAGCCCACCCTCATCAACAACGTCGAGACCTTCGCGCTCATCCCGGCGGTGCTGAAAAAAGGAGCCGCGTGGTTCACTTCCTTCGGGCGAAACGGCGCCAATGGCTTCAAGGTGGTGGGCGTGAGCGGCGCAGTTAGAAAACCGGGGGTCTACGAGGTGGAGTTCGGTACACCCATCCGGGAGATTATAGAAGGCCCCGCGGGCGGGCTGCCTGCGGGCGCGCGCCTGAAGGCGTTTTCACCGGGCGGTGCGAGCAGCGGGTTTCTGCCCGCGAGCCTCGTCGATATTCCCTACGACTTCGACTCCCTCCAGGAGGCGGGTAGCATGCTGGGCAGCGGGGCGCTCGTCGTCATCCCCGAGGGGGTGGACATGGCGGCGCTCGCTCACAACGTGGTGCGCTTTTTCAGAGACGAATCCTGCGGCAAATGCGTGCCCTGCCGCCTGGGGACGGAAAAACTCACCGCCTTTCTGGAGCGGGTTCTGCGCGGAGAGGGACGGGCTTCGGAGCTTCCCGCCATGCGCGAGATATGCGAGGCGATGAAGGACACATCCATCTGCGGACTCGGACAGGCCGCGCCGATTCCCTATCTCTCGCTATTCGAATACTTCGAACCGGACGTTGAAGTGAGGCTCAAATGACGGCGAAACGAGAAATGTCCGACGCCAAGATGATCGCCATCACCATCGACGGCCGGGAAATCAAGGCCCGAGAAGACGCGACCATCTGGGAGGCGGCGCAGTCGACGGGGGTCGAGATCCCCAGTCTCTGCCACCAACCCGGCATGGAGCCGGTGGGCGTGTGCCGCGTATGCGCCGTAGAAGTCGAGGGCGCGCGAACGCTGGTTCCCTCCTGCCACCGGAAGATTGAGCCCGGCATGGTGATCCGCACGGGAAGCGAGCGCGTCGTGCGCGCCCAGAAAACGCTTGTAGCCATGCTCATGGCGGACCACGGCGTTCAGTCCGAGCCTGAGAACTGCGAACTCACCGCGCTCGCCGAGCAGATGAAAGCCCAAAACGGCGTAAGCGCCCTGCCCGCCAAGGAGACGGGGCGCTCGCAGGATTTCTCATCCGCCGTCATCACCGTGGACCACAGCGCGTGCATCCTGTGCGACCGCTGCATCCGCGCCTGTACGGACGTTCAGGGCAACAACGTCATCGGGCGGGGCGGCAAGGGCGCAAGCGCAAAAATCGTGTTCGACGCGGACCTCCCCATGGGCGAATCCACGTGCGTCTCCTGCGGGGAGTGCATGGCCGCCTGCCCCACGGACGCGCTCACCAACAAATCCCTCACGCTGCAAATCCTCCCCGGAAAATCGAAAGAGGTGGATTCCGTCTGCCCCTACTGCGGCGTGGGCTGCTCCATCTCCTACCAGGTGGCGGGCAACACGCTCCTGAGCGTGCGGGGAGATGATACGAGTCCCGTGAACCGGGGAAGGCTCTGCGTGAAGGGTCGCTACGGGTTCGACTACGCGCATCACCCCGACCGGCTGACGACCCCCCTCATACGCAAGGAAGGCGCGCCCAAGACGAAGGAACTCCCGGGAAACCCGCTTTCCCTTTTCCGCGAGGCGAGTTGGGAGGAAGCCATCAACCTGACGGCGGCCTCCCTCCAGAAAATCCATGAAGCCCACGGCCCCTCGAGCATGGCGGGTTTCGGCTCGGCCAAATGCTCGAACGAGGACAACTACCTCTTCCAGAAGCTCATCCGCGCCGTGTTCGGCACGAACAACGTGGATCACTGCACGCGGCTTTGCCACGCAAGCTCTGTGGCCGCTCTTTACCAGACCATCGGGTCGAGCGCGGTGAGCAACCCCTTCTCGGACGCGCTCAAAGCCGATTTCATCCTCGTGGCGGGGGCGAACGCCACCGAGAACCATCCGGTGGCAGCCACCTTCATCAAGCAGGCCTCTACTGCGGGCGCCACGCTGGCCGTCATCGACCCCAGGAGAATCGACCTCGTCGACCACGCGGACACCTTCGTGCAGTTCCGCCCCGGAACGGACGTGGCGCTGTTCAACGGGCTGTTGAACACCGTGATCGAGGAAAAACTCTACGACGCGGACTTCGTCGCCGCGCGCACAGAGGGGTTCAAAGAACTCGCTGAAAACATTAAACCCTATACGCCCGAAAACGTCGCCAAACTTACAGGCGTTGCCCCGGACACGCTCCGGGCATTGGCCAGAGGGTACGCGACGGCTGAGCGCAGCATCATCTTCTGGGGCATGGGACTCTCCCAGCACACCCACGGCACGGACAACTGCCGCGCGCTCATCGCGCTTTGCCTGATTTGCGGGCAGATCGGGCGCGAGGGAACGGGCTTGCACCCCCTGCGCGGACAGAACAACGTGCAGGGCGCCTCGGACGTGGGCCTCATCCCCATGGTCTATTCGGGCTATCAGGACGTCGCCTCGCCCGGAATCCGCCGGAAATTCGAAGAGGCCTGGGGCCGGAAGCTCGACCCCGAGCCCGGCCTGACCGTCATGGAGATCGCCGACGCAGCCAACCGGGGCGAGATAAAGGGCATGTACATCATGGGCGAGAACCCGGCCATGAGCGATCCCAATCTCAATCATTCGCGGGGCGCGCTCGCAAACCTCGAATTCCTCGTCGTCCAGGACATATTTTTGACGGAAACCGCCTATTTCGCGGACGTGGTGCTCCCCTCCACGGCGTTCCCTGAAAAAACGGGCACCTATACGAACACGGACAGGAGGGTGCAGATAGGCAGGCGGGCGGTCACCCCGCCCGGCGAGGCGAGGGAGGACTGGCGCATCGTGGCCGAACTCTCGGAGCGGCTGGGCTACCCGATGGAGTATGAGTCGGAAGCTGCGATTTTCGATGAAATCGCATCGCTCACGCCCTTCATGGCGGGAATGTCGTACGACCGACTGGGAGAGCACGGACTCGTCTGGCCGTGCACCCGGCCCGACCGCCAGGGCACGGAAATCCTGTTCTCGAGATCGTTCCCGTCCGGCCGAGGGAAGCTCATTCCCGTCCAGTACGCCCCCGCCAGGGAGATGCCGGACGACGACTACCCCTTCGTGCTCAACACCGGGCGCAACATCTACCACTGGCACACCGGGGCCATCACCAGAAGGGCGCAGGCGCTTGAGGCCGCAGAGCCGGGCCCCTACGTGGAAATGTCGCCCGATGACCTGAAACGCCTGAAGATCAAAGACGATTCGGATGTCCGCGTGGAATCGAGACGGGGTGAAATCACCCTCCCCGCCCGGTCTTCTTCGCGCGTGCGGCCCGGGCAGGTGTTCATCCCCTTCCACTACGTGGAGGCCGCCGCGAACCTGCTCACCGTGGACGACCTCGACCCCTACGGGAAAATCCCCGAGTTCAAGTTCTGCGCCGTGCGGGTGAGAAAGGCGAGGAAACGGCGGGGATAATGCAAACCTGTCAGGAATTCCAAGCATTCTCAATTAAAGTGTTACTTAATATATCAGCAACAAATATTTGTTATTCAATACTAAAATAACCGTCGAAACGATCAGATTATTCCTATAACATCAATAAAAGAATTTCATGATTGTCCTCCGAACAGCGGATAGCTGTAGAAAGTTCGCTTGCCGAACCATTCTGCGTGCAGCATATAGCCACGGGCCTTGGAAGGATCCGCCATACTCCCCGGCGTCACCCGCGTTTTATGGAGTTCGAGGCGCGAACAAGAAAAGCGTGGCTTTTGTCTTTTGCCAGAGACTGTGCAAGCATAAGTTGTTTGGAGTAAGGCATGTAAAGGATCTGATCGTTTCTTTCCGAATTTCCTATCACATCCCCTGGTCCAATCGTTGTGAGTTGCCCAAGTAGAATTACGCATGAAAATACCGCCAGGAGCGACCATGCTCGACCCGGCAACGATTTCCCTGACCCTCATTGGCGTATTCGTCATCGCCTTCATGAAAGGCGGTTTCGGAGGCGGTTTCGCGATCGTCGGCATTCCGCTTCTTGCCCTGGTGATGGACCCGCTGACGGCCGGAGCCCTGCTGGCCCCGTTATTCGTCGTGATGGACTTGTTCGCTCTGCGGTACTGGAAGCCGAAGACATGGTCGAAACCGGACCTGGCATTGCTGCTGCCGGGCCTGGTGGCAGGCATCGCTATGGGAACCGTTCTGTTGAACATCCTGGACGGGCGCGCAGTCGCCATCGCTATCGCTCTGATTACACTCGGTTTTTCCGGGTTGTGGTTCATGGGCGGCGGTGAAGTCATCGTACGACCGCGTTCTGCGCCAAAAGCGCTCGCAGCGGGCGTCGGTTCCGGCATTACGACGATGGTGGCTCACTCCGGCGGGCCACCTCTCGCGCTCTATCTGCTCAGTCTTGGCCTTCCAAAAGCGCTCTACGCCGGAACCACCAGCATTTTCTTCACCTTGGGAAACGTCATCAAGATGTTACCCTGGCTCTGGGTGGGAGGCGCGTCGAGCGAAATCTGGTCGCTCATGGCGATTTCACTGCCGGTCATCCCCATCGGGGTCTGGCTGGGCTGGCGATTGCACGAGAAGCTCGACCAGAAACAACTCTACCGCCTTTGCTACGGGTTGTTGGTGATCACGGCCCTGAAACTCCTTTGGAGCGGAGTGGCGGGCTTTCTGAATTAGAATTGGCCGCCCTCACCGGAAACTCGTGATCAGGAATCCGCCGAGCACGACGAGGCCCGCCGCGCCGAAAAGGCGCGCGTTCACGCGCTCCATGTCGCCCATGAAGACGAGGCTCAGGAGCACCACCCATATCGGGGCGGTGCGGCTCAGGGGGAGGACGACGGTGACGTCCGAGAACGTGAGGGTGTACCACAAAAGCCCCGTGGCGGTGGCGGAGAACACGGAGCCCAGCAGTATCCAGGAGAGGTCTCGCCGGCCCACGTGGATTCTGCCGCTCGCGCCCAGGAACGGCTTGGCCACCAGCAGGAAGAGGAAACCCGCCAGAAAGGCGAAGCCCACCGCCGCGAAGGGCGTTCGCTGCTCGGCGTAGCCGATTTTCGCGATGACCGGCATGGCGGCGTACATGAACGAGGCGAAGACGGGGAACATCAGCGCGCGGCGGAACTCCGGCCCCATGCCGCCCTTGGCGACGTCCTTGCCCTCGCCCATCGAGATGAGCGCCACGCCCCCGACGATGGAGAGCGTGCCGAGCACCACCGCCACGCCCGGCTCTTCCCCCAAAAAGAAGGCGGCGAAGAATACCGCCCATATCGGGGCCGATGCCTGCACCGGACTCGTCCGGCTCGCGCCGATGCGCTGAATGGCGGTGTAGGACGCCAGATGGCCCATCCCCTGCCCCAGGCAGCCCGCCAGCATGAACCACAGGACGGGCCTGAGCGATGAGGTCTGCAGCGTGCCCAGGGAAAAGGCGATGCTCAAGAGCAGCGCGCTCGCCACGGCGTTGGTGATGAGCACCCCGGTGATGGGGGATGCGCTCCTCAGCCCCCGGCGGAAGGAGATGAGCGCCGCCGAGTAGATGAACGAAGATGAGAGAGCGAGGAATTCGCCCGCCATGAAAAAGGGAGCTTGCGCGTTCATGCGCGCGACTATACACGCACCGGGATATTTAGGCGAGAAGAGCGGGCGTTGTGGTGAATCAAAACCAATTGCGAATGTCACGGGGAATCCTCTCGATTTCCCGGCCGTTTTCGCCTGAAGAAATCACTTTTCCGAGGGGCGTTCCTGACCGATAAAGCACACGGCGCGGCCTGGAAGCGGCGCCGCGCCGGGCGCGGTTTCCGGCGGTCCTAGGCGAGATCCTTCGGCAGGACGAAGTCGGTGAGAATCGCCGCCCCTTCGCGCAGCGAGGACCAGCGCGCCGCGTCGAGCGCGAACGCGGCCAGGGCGGCGGTCGGGAATTTTTCGTCCATGCGCTGGCGCATCGCCTCGGGTCCGCCGCCGCAAATCCCCGCGGCGAGGTCTTCGATCCCCGGGTTGTGGGCGATGAGGAGGACGCAATCAACAGCGGCTTCGGCCCGTTCGAGGCGCCTCAGCAGGGTCGCCGCGTCCGCCCCGTAGAGGCCGCTCTCGACCCGCACGACGGCGTCGCGGGCCAAAGCGGGCAGCATCAGGGCCAGGGTCTCGCGGGTGCGCTGGGCGGCCGAGCACAGGATGAGGTCGGGCAACAGGCCGCCACGCGCAAGATGCCGGGCGATCAGCGGCGCCGCGCGACGGCCGCGTTCGTTCAGCGGGCGATCGAAATCGGCCAGCCCCGGATCCGACCAGCTCGACTTGGCGTGCCGCAGCAGGAAAAGGGTCTTCATGGCTCCGTCCGGGTCACGATGGTTTCATGCGTTCCGGGCCATTGTCCTTCAGCCGGGAAAGAGCGTCAATGAGAGCGCGCTCAACGACGACGGCATGCGAGACGGATGATCCGGATTCGATATCGACTCCGGGCGTGTTACATTGCGCGCTTTGTGTACGCGCCGCCGAGACAGGCAGGCGGGCGCGCCGCGCCTCGACCATTGCACGAGATGGAGACCGAATCCCCATGAACCGCGTTGTCACCTCCGACATCCACCCGGGTCGTGGCGCCGTGCTCGCGGTGGTCGTGGCCGGTTGTCTGATCTCGCTCATCGGATTCGGGGTCCGCGGGAGCTTCGGGCTCTTTCTCGATCCGATGACGGTTTCGAACGGGTGGTCGCGCCAGACCTTCGCGTTCGCGATGGCGGTTCAGAATCTATTGTGGGGAATCGGCGTCCCGATCGCCGGGGCCATCGCGGACCGGTACGGAGCCGCGCTGGTGATCGCCTTTGGCGCTGTCGTCTTCGCCATCGGCGTTGCAGGCATGGCGGTGTCGGACAGCGGAATCACACTCCTGTTGAGCGGCGGCCTCCTCGTCGGCCTCGGGGTCGCGTTCACCTCGTTCTCGCTCGTGCTCGCCGCCATCGCGCGGGTCGTGGGGCCGGAACGCCGCTCACTCGCCCTCGGCTTCGGCACCGCGGCCGGCTCGCTCGGCCAGGTGATCTTCTCACCGCTCAGCCAGGCCCTGATATCGAGCTACGGATGGTACGACTCGCTCTTGCTGATCTCTCTCATCACGCTGGTCATGATTCCGCTCGCGTTCACCCTCCGGGGCACGGGCAAGGCGGTCGGCGAGCCGGAGTCGGGCCAGACCCTCGGGGAAGCCCTCGGCGAGGCGATGAGCCATCGCGGCTACGTGCTCCTCACCATCGGGTTCTTCGTGTGCGGGTTTCACGTCGCGTTCATCGTCGTGCACTTCCCCGCCTACGTCACCGATCTCGGCCTCTCGCCGCATGTCGGCGCCTATGCGCTCTCGATCGTCGGGCTGCTCAACATCTTCGGCGCGTTCATGTCGGGCGCCATCGGCCAACGGTTCAGCAAGAAGACGAGTCTTTCCGTCATCTACCTGGGCCGGGGGCTGGTCATCGTCGCGCTCCTGATGGCCCCGGCGAGGGACCTGACGATCTACCTGTTCGCCGCATCGATGGGGGTGCTGTGGCTCTCGACGGTCCCGCTGACCACCGGCATCGTCGCGCAGCTCTTCGGGTTGAAATACATGGCGACCCTCTCCGGCATCGTGTTGCTGGGCCATCAGATCGGAAGCTTCGTCGGCGTATGGATGGGCGGGGTGATCTACGATCGCACCGGCTCGTACGACCTGATGTGGTGGGCCGCCGTGTTCTTCGCGGCGTTCGCGGCCATCCTCCATCTGGCCATTGACGAGAAGCCGGTCCCCCGTCTCGCGCTGGACGAGGGCTGATTGCAGCCGACCAAAAAATTGCGAATGCTCCGAAACCCGGCATTTCCCCAATGCAGAAAAGGGCCGGAAAATCGAGAGGTTTTCCCAGGGGATCTATTTATTGTGCGGATTTGACCGGTTCAACTCCCTTCCGCCCGTTTCTGATTATTTTTTAGCCACGCACAGGCGTTTTTACTTGAAAGCGGTGATCAGCACGCCGCCGGCCACGACCATCGCCGCCGCGAAGACGATGCGCGAGGTGATGCGCTCGAGCCCGCCTAAAAACAAATATGTCCACAGCACCACCCACAGGGGCACGAGCCTGCTCAGCGGCAGTACCGTCGAGACGGGCGCGATGCTCATCGCCGTCCAGAACATGATGGCCGCCAGCGTCGTGGTGACCCCCGCGCCGAGAAAAAGGTAGACGGCCCTCCTGTCGGCTTCAAGCTTGCCGCCGCCTGGCAGGAGGGGGCGCGTTACCGCGAGCAGGAGGGTTCCCGCCGTGAAGGCGCATGCGAAGCCCAGGATGGGGGTTTTCTGGTAGGAGAACGCGACGTTCGCCAGCACGGGCAGCAGCGCATAGGAGAGCGACGATGTGAGCGGGTAGACGAGCCCGCCCTGAAAGAAGCTCTTGAAGCTCTGACCGCTGCGCCGCTCGCCCAGTGAGAGCAGGCAGACGCCCGCCACGATGAGAACCGTCCCCATCGCCACGCCGACGCCGGGCCGCTCGCCCAGGAATATCATCGCGAAGGTGACCGAGAAGATGGGGGTTGAGGATTGGATCGGCACCGAGCGGCTCACGCCCATCTTCTCGATGCCGATGGCGTTCGTGAGCTGTCCCACGCCCTGCCCCAGGCAGCCGCCGAGCATGAATATCAACACCGGCGTGAGCATGGATTCCTGGAGCGTACCGCGAGCAGCCGCGATGGTGAGGCCCAGAACGGAAACCGTCGCACTCAAGATAAGCACGCCCGCTATCGGCGTCGCGCTGCGCACTCCCTGGCGGATGGCGATCAGAGACGTCGAATACGAAAGCGACGCTCCTACCGCGAGTAATTCCCCCCAGCCTGCTTGTGCGAAAAGTCCCGACATTTTATGACTCACTGCTCCTTGATGATGCGCCTCGCTATCGGGACTGCTAGCCGAACAGGGTGATCATCACCCCGCCGGACACGACGAGGCACGCTGCGAGGACCGTTCTCGCGGCCACGCGCTCTATTTTTCCCAGAAACAGAAAACTGAACAGGATCACCCACAGGGGCGTCATCCGGCTCAGCGGCAATACGCTCGACACCATGCCCGCCACGAATGCCGTCCACATCAGAAAAGCGGCGATGATGTTGAACGGAAGCCCGACGAGGAGGGCTTTCACCGTCTGAGCGTTGCCTCTTATCACCCCGCCGCCGGGCGTCATGCGCCTCGCCGCCAGCATGAGCAAAAGGCCTGAGCCGAACGCCACGCCGAATCCCAGATAGGGCGCCTGCTGCTCGGCGAGACCCAGCTTGGCGAACACCGGAACCATCGCATAGCACAAAGAAGAGAAAAGCGGCAGGAGGTAATCCTTCCGGCTCCAGTTTGGAGACCCGCCTCCCGCGCGCTTTCTCTCCGGCCAGGAGAGCAGAAAAACACCGCCCACGATCCCGAGCGTCCCCATGAGCACGTAGACGCCCGGCTGCTCGCCCAAAATAATGACGGCGAAAACCACACCCCACAAGGGTGCTGAAGAATGTACCGCCGTTGCCCGGTTCACGCCCAGACGCTCGATGGCCGAGAAGAAGATGAGGCTCCCCGTTCCGTGACCGGCCACGCCCGTAAGAGCGAACCAGCCGAGCGCCCTCATGTTGGTCGAGGCCAGGGTGCCCAGCATGAGGGCGGTCGTCAGCCCCACGATGCTCACCAGCGAATTCAGGACGATGATGCTCATCAGGGGGCTTCCGGTCGTCATCGCCCGGCGCACCGTTATGAGCGTGATGGAATAGCTGAACGAGGTCGCCAAAGCGAGAAACTCGGGACTCCCCCATGATGATATCCACTCGACCATGGGCGGACTATACACCCCAAGTTCCCATGAGGCGAGGAGTAGGGAACCATCTGGTCACGGCCCGGTTCAACGGATAGAATACGCCCGAAAAATCAAATTTTCATTCCTTGAACAGGAGGCGGAAAATGGCGGATGAGAGGGTATTCCTGATTGCGTGGCTCAAACCGAAACCCGGAAAAGAAGACGAGATTGCCGAACTCTTGGGCGGCATGTGCGCCCCATCGCGCGCCGAGGAAGGCTGTATTTTCTACAACCTGTACCGGGCGACGGACGAGGCGGGCGCGTTCCATTTCATCGAGTGCTGGAAATCGCAGGCCGCGCTCGACGCGCACCGGGAAGAGCCGCACTACAAGGTTTTCCGGGAGAAACTGCCCGACCTGCTCGCGGAGCCCGTGGGCGTGAAATTCCTGGAAGCCGTCGATTCAACGATGGGGTGATGTTGAGGGGCGCTAGAGCGGGGTGTAAGGACAGGCCTCCGTGCCTGTCCGATAACGGGCGGGCACAGAGGCCCGCCCCAACGGGTTTGTTCCGATCCCCAGGTATCCCGTAAGGACAGGTCGCGACCTGTCCCTACAAATGAAATGACAATCAAGACGGCTTGCCATCATTCCGGCGTATATTGAATAAAAACGAACATCACGAACACTCCCCCCTTGAGGGGTAAAGGCAACTCCCTTGAAAGGGAAACTCCATAAGTCAACCCCCCCTACCCCCCCTTGTCAGGGGGGTATAAAAGGCGATGCGCCCGCCGGGTGGGTAGAAGGGCTTTGCTTTTTCTTGCCCCCCTGACAAGGGGGGGTAGGGGGGGTTGGTTTTCGAGTCGAGGGCGAGCGGATGGTATAGCGGATCACGCGGCGGTCCTCCTTCTTGCCGCGCAGGCGACCACAAAACCTCATCCCGAGTAGGCCCGAAGGGACGTATCAAGGGAGCGCCTCTTCGACAGGCTTAGTACAAACCCTTCGATTCGCGGCTTCGCCGCTACTCAGGGTGAGGAAAACAAAAAACTTCCTCATCCCGAGTAGGCCCGCAAGGGCCGTATCGAGAGCCTGCCCTGAGCCTGTTGAAGGGAAGGCCGGAAAACAGCCCCTGCATGAAAGGCCCCCCCCCTACCCCCCCTTGACAGGGGGGTATAAAAGCAATGCCTCCCGACAAGGACTTTTTCAACAACCCCATATCAGTCGGAATCGATCTACCACAGCGACTTGAGCCTGCCCCCGTCGAGATTAAGCGATATACCGGTGATGTAGCTCGCACGTTCGGAGCACAGAAAGACGATGGCGTCGGCGAGTTCTTCCGGCCTGCCGAATCGGCCCAGCGCGTTCTTGCGCGCCGCGCGGCGGCGGGCCTCCTCCTCGGACTCCGCTTCCAATTCTGCGGCCAGACCCCGGGCGTTCATCCGCCACAGCGCAGTATCCACCCAGCCGGGGCATACCGCGTTTACGTGTATCCCCGCCTCGCCGAACTCGGTGGAAAGCGATTTCGTCATGTTCAGGAGCGCGCTGTTCGTCATGCCGCTCCCGAACATGTAGGGGTCGGGTTCTTTGCCCGCACCGCCGATCATGTTCACGATGCGGCCCCATCCCTTCGCGCGCATCCCCGGCTCCACGAGGCGGATGAGACGCAGGAAGCCGAACAGCTTGGTGTCGAGCTGTTTCTGAAGGGCGGCGTCATCGAGCGCCTCGAACCTGCCCGAACTCATGGTGCCCGCGTTGTTCACCAGAATGTCGATGGTCCCCAGTTTTTCCCGCGCGCGCTCGACCAACGGGGCAAGATCTGAATCGTTCGAGGTATCCGCCGCCACGAAGTGGATTTCGCCCCCGGTTTCTTCGGCGAGTAGAGCGCAAGTCTCGGCGAGAGGCTCTTCGTTTCTCGCGCAGGTGAACACGCGCGCACCCTCTTCGAGAAAGCGCCTCGCCGTCTCTTTGCCGATGCCCCGGCTGCCGCCCGTCACGAGGGCCGATTTTCCTTTAATGCCTAAGTCCATAATTGCCCTCTCATCGGTAGTGATAGCCCCTCCTCGGGGCTGTTGAAAAACCCCTCGTCGGGGGACATCGCTTTTACCCCCCTGTTAAGGGGGGTAGGGGGGGTGGTTTTCAAGCCGAGCGAGGGCGAGTGAGGCATGATTCCCTCCGAAGCCCTCATCCCTCCTTGCCGGGAACCCCCCAACCCCCCTTGTCAGGGGGGCTTTTTCAACAACCCCTTCTCGGTTGGTTGACCCGTAGGGACAGGCCCCTGTGCCTGTCCGACAATGGGCGACCACGGGGGGTCGCCCCTACAGGAGCGCTCCTACGAAACCGTTGCTCCTCACCCCCACCTAACCCGACACCTGCGCGACTTCCTCCCATTCCTTCCAGCCGATGATGTCATCGGGCGGCTCCACGGGGTTGTGGAGGCCGTCCTGCAGGCGGTTCCAGGCGTTGAACAGGCAGGTGAACAACGTGAGTTCCACGATGTCCTTTTCGCTGAAAAACTCCTTGAGCGGCGCGAAACAGGCGTCGTCTGCGGCGGCCGTGTTTCTCGTTAATGCGGTCGCCCAGCGGATTACCGCCTTTTCCCGCTCATCGAACAGGTCGCTCTTTTCCCATCCATCGACTATCAACGCTACATGCTCATCATTCAGACCGGCAGCTTGACCAAGCTTTACGTTGTGGTTCGTTCATATCTCGCAGTCGTTGATGAGAGAAGGCGTCAGGATCGCAAGCTGCATCAGGCGCATTCTCGACGTATCGGCCCGCCACTGGCTTCTCAGGGCCACCGTCAAGCTCATGATGTGGCGCAATGCTTCCGGCGAATGGGCCAGGGCGCGGTAAAAGCTGGGCACCGTGCCCCATCTTTCCCTCGATTGTTCAAAGAGCGGTTCATGATCGCCCGTGGCGTCATCGGGCACCGGCGTGATTCTCGACATCTCGGTCTCCTCATATAGGGTTCGCAACAAATCTCGCACAGGTGTTTTTCGTTATTTTTAGCAGATTTTCGGGGAGGCGACCAACAGAACCCTGACGCCTCATCCTGGGTAGGCGCGTAAGCGCGGCATCGAAGGATGGCAGGCAGTTCCTCCCTACGCGGTCGGAACTGACCCCGGCGGGCGCGAGTTTCACCCTTCGATACGCGGCTTCGCCGCTACTCAGGGTGAGGCGGAGCGGCGGGTTGCTCCTTACCTCTTTGCGATGCGCTTCGCCCCCTGCTATAAGTCGCCTTGCCGCACGGCCCACATAAGGAAACCCCGATGGAACATCAGAAAATCCTCATCATCTGCGCGCACCCCGACGACATCGAGTTCCGCTGTGCAGGCTCGGTCGCCAAGTGGACCCGCGAAGGCAGGCGGGTCGAATATTGCCTCGCCACGAGCGGGGACAAGGGTGTGAACGGCCCCGAATCGCGCCGGTTGACCATTGACGATAAAAGAGCGATTCGCGAGAGCGAACAGCGCGCGGCGGCGGCCGTCGTGGGCGTGGAGCAAATTTATTTCCTGCGCCATACGGACGGGGAAGTGCGCAACACCACGGAACTCGGGCGCGACCTCGTGCACGTGATGAGAGAATGTAAGCCGGACCTGGTGATCGCCGACGACCCGGCGAACGACGCCTTCGACAGTTTCTACGGCTACCACCGCGATCACCGCGCCATCGCCAGGGCGGTTTTCGATGCACTCTATCCCGCCGTGAGTAACGAGAACTATTTTCCGGAACTGCTTGCGGAAGGATTGGAGCCACACACGCCCAAGGAAGTCTATTTCAAGACGATTCGCGGCGCGGACACCTGGGTGGACATCACCGATACGTTCGACCTCAAAGTGAAAGCGCTCAGATGCCACAAGAGCCAGGTCGAGGATTTTGAAGAACTGGTTCCCCATCTTCGCGGTTGGGCGAAGCGCTCCGGCGAGGAGGGCGGCCTCGATTGCGCCGAGTCCTACCGGCGCATGGAGGTTCCGGGGTAGGGGGGCACTTCCTTGTGGTCGCCCGCGTTCGTCTTTGATCGTCATTCCGGCGAAAGCCGGAATGACGGCAAACCGTCTTGATTGTCATTTCATTTGCAGGGACAGGTCACGACCTGTCCCGACGGAGAAACGGAAAGACCCGCAGGGGCGGGTCCCTGTGCCCGCCCCCTTTGCCGGACAGGCACGGAGGCCTCGGACAGGCACGGAGGCCTCGGACAGGCGCGGGGGCCTCGGACAGGCGCGGGGGCCTGTCCGCTACAAAACCAACCCCCCCTACCCCCCCTTGTCAGGGGGGTAAAAAAAGGCGATGCGCCCTCACCGGGCTAAGGGGGTTTTGCTTTTTCTTGCCCCCCTGACAAGGGGGGGTAGGGGGGGTTGCTCCTTTGACAAAGGCTTTTTCAACTACTCTTCCCAGTCGGGTCTGGTCTTGCACAAAACGCCTAAATGTTTACACTAGGGCTTCCAACAGAATCAGATTTCGCTCATTCGTTCGCGTGGGGACCGCAAATGCTCGGATATCAAGGAAAAATACTGCACATCGACCTCGGCAACCGCACCTCCCGCACCGAGGAATTCGGTGAGGAGATGGGCCGCAAGTACCTGGGCGGCAACGGCTTCTGCGCCAAGATCCTCTGGGACCACCTGAAGCCCCGCACCGACGCGCTATCGCCTGAAAACGTCATCGTCTTCGCCGTGGGGCCCTATACGGATTCCGCCGTGCCGAGCGCGAGCCGCGCGTGCGCCGCCGCCATCAGCCCGCTCACCGGGCTTTTCTTCGACTCCACCTTCGGCGGCGCGTGGCCCATCACGCTCAAGCGCACAGGGGTCGACGCCGTCGTCCTGCACGGAAAGGCGGATTCCCTCGTCTACTTGATGCTGACGGAAGACGGCGTGGCGTTTAAGGACGCGAGCCATTTGAAGGGGAAATGGATTCGCGAGACGTGCGACACCATCACCGAGGACGAGGGCGGCACCGACGTTCTGGCCATCGGCCCCGCCGGGGAGAACCAGGTGCGCTTCGCGGCCATGGCGCACACCTGGCGCAAGAGCCGCGACGGCATCAGCGGACGCGGGGGCATGGCGGCCGTCCTGGGCAGCAAGAACGTCAAGGCCATCGCCGTGCGCGGCAAGGCGAAAACCGCCTGGGCGGACGCCAAGGCGCTCAGGACCTACGTGAACGAGACGGCCGAGGACGTGCGGACGGGCACGGCGGCGCTCCACAAATACGGCACGCCGATTCTCGTGAACATGATCAACAAGATGGGCGCGCTCGGCACGCGGAACCTCATGAGCGAGATTTTCGAGAACTGCGAACCCATCAGCGGCGAATACATGCACGACAATTTCCTCGACAAGCACACCACCTGCCTCAAATGCCCTGTGGCGTGCGGCAAGAATTACCTGATGAAGGGCGGCGAGTTCGACGGCCTGGTTTGGAAACTCCCCGAGTACGAGACCATCTTCGCGCTGGGGACCATGCTGGGCATCGGCGACCCGGGCGTGATGCTCCAGGCGAACATGCTGTGTGACGAGCTGGGGCTGGATACGATATCCGCAGGCGTCACGCTCTCGCTTGCTTTCGAGAGCATGGAGAAAGGACTATTGAGCGAGGCGGAAGTCGGCGAGCCGCTCAACTGGGGCGATTCGGCCACCATGCTGAGGCTCCTGGAGGACATGACCCACCGCAAGGGCTTCGGCGACAGGCTGGCGGAGGGCGGCAAGCGCCTGGCCGCGGAAATCGGCGGCGACGCGCCGAATCTGCTGTATGCCTCGCGCGGACTCGAGCTTCCGGCGCACAGCGCGCGCGCGCTCAAGGGCATGTCCATCGGCTACGCCACGGGCACGCGGGGCGGGAGCCACCACGACACCCGCCCCACCCTGCAGTACGCCTCGGACCACGACAACACCTCGACCGACGGCAAGCCCGAGTTCGCCGTGCGCACGCAGAACTTCACCGCACTTGGCGACTCCATCACCCAGTGCCGCTTCACGGCCGAGCGCGGCTACGGGGCGATGATAAACGAGAAATACGCGGAGATGCTCAACCTCGTGACGGGGTGGGATACGACGGCGGAGGAACTCGAAGAAACCGGCGAGCGCATCTGCAACCTGGAGCGCGCCCTCCACGTGCGCGAAGGGGTGAGCCGCGCGGACGACATGCTGCCGTACAAGGTGATGCACGAGCCGATTCCCGACGGCCCGCACAAGGGGATGCACTGCCCGCCGGATGAGCTGGAGGGCATGAAAAACGAGTTCTACGGCATCAGAGGCTGGGATGAGAACGGGTTCCCCACGGCGGCGACGCTCGGGAGGCTCAAGCTCGACGACGTGGCCGAAGCGCTGGCCGCCAACGGCGGGGGCAACGGCGCGGGTTGAGAACGGAAATAGGACGCGAATCCTTCGCAAATCAAGCCATGATATCGAACTACATGCGCCTTACCCAAGGCTTTGAAGTTTTGACTAAAGTTCTCGCGCCTTACGTCACACGAGAACTTCAAGTGGCATTTGGCAAGCATTGGTGGGACCGAGGCGTCATTGACGTTCTATATGACAACCAGAAGCGCGACCTTCCGACTGATGGAAATGACGAGATACTGACATCCACGCTCGACGTTGCTCGTTGCCTGAGGCTCATCGAAATACATTGGCGCGATTTGTTCGGGCGAAAACTCAAACGCGAGCACCGCACTTGGCTCAATGAATTGACCGATACACGGAATAAATGGGCGCACCAAGGTTCCCTGGATGTGCCGAATGACGATACGTGGCGGGCGCTCGACACCATGACACGCCTCGTCGAACCTATGGACGCGCAGGCTACCGAGGTGTTACGCAAGCTCGCAAACGACTTACGTGACAAAACAAGCAACACATTCGCAACACAAAGATCTCAAAAAACAAAGATTGCTAATGACTTAGGCCAAAGAAAACGTACAAAGAAAAAAACGACCGAGCCAGGATACAATAACAAGAACAATCAAACAGTGATTCGAAAAACAGACTTCTCTGGCAATCACTACAACCAAAAACTCTACGTCCTGCGATGCGAGGAGTGTAGCCATCAGTATGGAGCAAATGGCGCAGACATCTGGCTAAGACGGTGCCCGAAATGCCAAGGCGGCGCAGCCGGACTTTCTTATTGACAGCCCAATTCTCTCTCCCCTGAACGGAATATTTGTATTGAGCAATTGGCGCGCATCTCCCCTAATTTTCGGATATCGCCACCCTCTACGAATCAGAGAAAATCCCAATGTGCTTACCTCTTTTGAGAGAGGCTTCAACCCGCCCAGTGGATGATCTCGCTCCCTCCCTCATCGGTCGGGAGCGACCCACAAGGGGATGCACTGCCCGCCCGATGAACTGGAAGGCATGAAGAACGAGTTCTACGGCATCCGGGGCTGGGATGAGAACGGCTTCCCCACGGCGGCGACGCTCGAAAGGCTGAAACTCGACGACGTGACCGAAACGCTGGCCGCCTCTGGCAACGGCGGGAGCAACGTCGGGGGTTGAGGACGAACGGGCAGCACCCCGTGGTCGTCCCGCGTGAGTAGGGGCGCGGGGGCCTGTCCCTACAACAAACGCGATTCCTCCCGCGTTGGATTTTTTCAACCGCCCCCATCGGCTTCGGTTCAGTTCGGAGCCGTGTCTTTTGATTCCATGACGGGTGTGGAAATATCCGTTGCGCACTTGATAATTTCGACCCCGGGAACTCAGACGCTCTCGTCCGTATCGGACACGGCCCCCTCGCTCACATCGGACAGAGCAGCGTCGATCGCGGCCAGGAACGGCCCGGCGAACTGCTCCAGCTTCGCTTCCCCGACACCGCTGACCTCGGCGAACTCCGCCTCTGTGCGCGGCGAGCGGCGCGCCATGTCGATCAGCGTGCGGTCGTGAAACACGACAAAGGCGGGCACCCCGCGCTCCCTCGCCAGTTCCAGCCGCAACGCCTTGAGAACATCCAGCAGCATCGTTTCCCTGCCGGTCAGGGGCCGCTCCGCCCGACCGTCGCCCTGCCCTCGTGTCTTCGCGGGGCTGCGCGTAACCGCCGCGTCCTCGCGATAGATGAACGCTCCGTCGCCGCGCAGCAGCGCGCCTCCCTTGTCGGTGATCCCGAGCCCGCCGAAGCCACCGATGTCAAGCCGCAGAAACCCCGCAGCGACCATTTGGCGAATCAAGGAGCGCCACTCGTTCTTGCCCCGATTCGTCCCCGCTCCAAAAGTCGGCAGACGATGATGCCCGAAGCGCGTGACCTTCTCGCTCTCTGTCCCACGCAGGATGTCGATCAGATGCGCCGCGCCGAAGCGTTCCCCCGACCGCCTGGCCGCCGACAGTATCATCAACGCTTCCTCCGTCCCGTCGATGAGCTCGGGCGGAGAGAGACAGACATCGCAATTGCCGCAAGGCTCGATCCGTTCCCCGAAATAATGCAGCAGCGCCACTCGCCTGCAGGCCGGCACCTCGCAATAGCCGAGAAGCGCGTCGAGCCGTTTGTGCTCCCGGCGCCTGCGCTCCGGACCCGCGTCCTCCTCCTCGATGAACCGGCGGCGCATCCGAATGTCATCCAGCCCATAGAGCATGTGAGCTTCGGCGGGGCCGCCGTCTCGCCCGGCCCGACCGATCTCCTGGTAGTAGGCCTCCATGCTGCCCGGAAGATCCGTGTGGAAGACATACCGGACATCCGCCTTGTCGATCCCCATGCCGAAAGCGATGGTCGCCACGATTACGACGCCGGGATCGGTCATGAAGACGTTCTGGTGGGCTTCACGCTCACCGGCCTCCATACCCGCATGATAGGGCAGCGCGCGCACGCCATCCGCCGCCAGCATGGCGGCGGCCTCCTCCGTCTTCTTGCGCGAGAGGCAGTAGACGATTCCGCTTCGGCCCTCATGGCGCGCGACGAAGCTCCGGAGTTGCCGCTTCCAGTTGCGCTTCATCTCCACCGTGAGCGTGATATTGGGCCGGTCGAAGCCGAGCACGAACTGCTCGACCCGGCCGTCGAACAATCGCTCGACGATGTCGTCACGGGTCACCCCGTCGGCGGTCGCCGTCAGCGCAATGAGCGGTATCCCGGGAAAAAGCTCCCGCAACCGGCAAAGGTCGGCGTATTCCGGGCGGAAGGCCGGGCCCCATTGCGAGATGCAGTGGGCCTCGTCTATGGCGAATTGACTCACCGGCAGCCGTTTCAGGGCCGCCAGCATGCGCTCGGTCATCAGCCGCTCCGGGGCCATGTAGAGAAAGCGCGTCCGCCCCTCCGCCACGCGCTTCCAGGCGGCCACATTCTCCGTCCGGCTGTTGCCGGAGTTGATGCTCTCCGCCGCGACGCCCATGAGCCTCAGCGCCGCTATCTGGTCCTGCATCAGCGCCACCAGCGGTGAAACGACCACCGTCAGTCCGTCCACGACCAGTCCCGGTATCTGGAAGCACAGGGATTTGCCGGAACCCGTCGGCATAACGACAAGCGCGTTGCGCCCCGCCAAAAGCGCCCCGATCACGGCCTCCTGGCCGGGCCGGAACTCGTTGAACCCAAAGGTTTCGCGCAGTATCCGCCGCCCCGCCGTCATCGGGCCGCTCGTCGGACGATCGCCGCTACTTCCGCCGGCCGGAATGAAGTTGCCGGAATTGGCCTGAAGCTCTTCGGAAGCCGCCCTGCCCGCCTTTCCCGGCATCGATGCTCGCCCCGGTGTTGCCGATTGGCCGCAGTTCTTGCGTCCCAACATCTCGCGACTTCCTCCCAAGCGTAAAAGAGCCATTACCGAATCACAGAACCGGGATTTTTTCAACGGCCCCGTATGCGCCCCATACGGTCGCCCATAAACGATGCGGGAAGGATGCAGCGCGGAAGAAGATCGTCCCTCAAAATCACGATTCCTCGCGTCCGGCCGAAAACGACCCTCGCAAACGAATACCCGGGCGCGCCCGGAGGATGGCTTCGCTCTCCGCCGCCCCGGGCGGGAGGGCGCGCATTTCCCCGCATTTGCCGTCAAAGCGTTTTCGGCGGGATGCGCGAGAATCCCCGCGCGGAAAAGGGAGTATACAGGCAATGGAAGGAGGGCGATCAATGAAGCGGACGATCCGGATCCGGCGGCGCGAACCTCCCCTCTTCGGGGAAGCACAAACCCCGCTTTCCGGCCGGCGCTCTATCGCCCGGCGGCGCCTCGCTTTTCGCTTGTCGAATCGCTATCGTCGCCCGGCCGCAAACGCTCGCTCCCCACGCGCATCCGGCCTGAACAATTCGATAAATATCGATAAATTCACGGGGTTTTTCGATAAATTACCGGAAATGTTCGGGACTTTTTACGAAAGCATATTCAATGGGTTGCGGATTTCAGAGACCCGTTTCCAGGGCAATTCAAGGCAAAAAAGTTTCAAGAGTTATGTAAAATTCAAGCGGGGTATTTCTCCACCAGGCGCTTCGCGATGACGATACGCTGAATGTCGTTCGTGCCTTCGCCCACCTGCAGGAGAATGGAATCGCGGTAATAGCGCTCGACCGGCAGCTCCTTGATGTAGCCGTACCCCCCGTGAATGTGCACGGCCGCCTCGGAGGCCCGCTGACAGGCGTCGGAGGCGAAGAGTTTCGCCATGCCGGCCTCGAGGTCGCACCGCACGCCCTGGTCCTTCATGCGCGCCGCGCGGTAGGTGAGTTGCCGGGCCGCTTCGAGGGAGGTGGCCATGTCCGCGAGCTTTATCTGGATGGCCTGATACTCGGCGATGGGCTTGCCCATGCTCTTTCTCTGCTGGGCGTATTTGATGGAATCCTCAAAACAGGCGGCATGAAGCCCCACCGCCCGGGCGGCCACCTGAATACGGCCCAATTCCAGGGCAGCCATGAGCTGATGAAATCCCCTGTTTTCCTCTCCAATCAGGTACGAAGCCGGGACCGGGCAATCGTCAAAAACCAGTTCTCCTGTCCGAAGCCCCTTGTAGCCCATCTTGTCCAGATGGCGGCTGGCGCTGAAACCGGGCAGATTCCTGTCCATGAGGATGCAGCTTATCCCCCGCGTGGGTTTTTCCGCCTTGGGGTTCGTGCGGGCCATGATCGCGAAATGCGTGGCGTTCTCGCTGTTGGTGATGAACATTTTCGAGCCGTTGACGATGTAGTCCTGCCCCTCCCGGCGGGCGGACGTTCTCAAAGCCGCGACGTCGGAGCCGCCATCCGCCTCGGTGATGCCGATGCCGAAACGCATTTTCCCCTCAGCCACCTCCGAGAGCCATTCCTGACGCTGCTCGTCGTTGCCGAATTCGTTGATCATCCATCCCACCATCGAATGGCCACCCAGCACGCCCGTCAGGCTCATCCAGCCCCGCGCCAACTCCTCGGTCAGCACCGTGAAGCTCATCGCATCCATCTCGCTGCCGCCGTAGCACTCCGGCACGAGCGCACCGAAATACCCCAGTTCCTTCATCCGATTGACCAGTGGATGCGGGTATTCGTCTTTATGCTCATACTCGCTGGCGACGGGTATGACTTCCTGGTTCACGAATTGCCGGACACTGCTCTGCAGCGCGGTCTGAAACTCGGTCAACTGGACATCCATTTCAGTGCTCCTGGAGTTACAAGCGATACCAGCTTTCTATTTTCAACCGAACAACGAAAGCCCGCTTATCTCTTCGGGTATCAGGAGCCGTTCCACGGGCTCGCCGTTTTCCAAATGTTTTTCCACGATTTCTTCGGCATCCTCGGGCCTGACGCCGCCGTACCAGACGTTGTCAGGCATCACACAAACAACTGCTCCATTCTCGCAGACATCCATACAACTCGTCGCGAGAATGCGCGCCCGGCTTTTGAGATTTTTCTCCTCCAGAAGTGATTTCATCCGCTCGCGGACTTCCAAGGAACCACAGTTGGTGCAACTACCCTTGGGGTGGTCCGCCTCACGCTCGTTCGTACAAACCAAAACGTAGCGCTTTTCTCTAAACATCTTTCCTGCCCCGGGGTTTGGCGATGAAATGGATATCCATAATTCCCATGAAGATGCGAAAGCTACCCTTGGCTTTCTGCGGACACCGTATGGAAGCTAACATTTATGAAGTGTCCATTCAACGGGAATCTCCTAAATCTTTATTTGAATTGAAGCTGTAAAACAGCATAATATGCTCTTGTTAGGCTGTACGTACTCTTTAGCGGGAAATCGGACATGGCTATTGAATCTCCTGATAATCGACCCAAGCGCGTCTTGTTCTTCGCCACTTGCCTGGTGGACCAGTTTTTCCCCGAAGTCGGTGAGGCCACAGTTCATTTGCTTGAGAAAGCAGATATCGAGGTAATTTTTCCGGAAGGGCTCACCTGTTGTGGACTTCCTCATTTCAACAATGGATTCAGGGGAGAGGCAAGAAAAACTCTCGAAACCCAATTACATCTACTGGAGGGCGACATTCCGATTATCGCCCCCTCGGGTTCATGCGGCTGGATGCTCAAATGCGTTTTGCCCACCTTGTTCCCGGACGACCCATGGGCGCGTGAAAAAGCGGCACAAATCGCCGGGCGGGTGATCGAGTTGTCCCAATTCCTGTGCCAAATTGAGATGAGGGAATTCGGCTCCACACTTCCCGGGAATACCGTCTATCATGATTCTTGTCACCTGCTCCGTGGGTTGGGAGAAAACCAAACGCCTCGCCAGTGCCTCGACCACGTAGCGGAAAACCGCGAAGAGTTGCCCAACAGTGATCGCTGTTGTGGGTTCGGTGGCTCGTTTTGCGTAAAATTCCCAGAAGTTTCGTGCGCAATGCTTGAAGATAAGATCAAATCCGCCGAGGAAGTAGACGCGACTTGGCTCGTAGCAGCAGACGCCGGCTGCATGTTGAATATCGCGGGGGGATTATCAAGGCGAAAATCGAAAATCAAACTCCTCCACATTGCACAAGCCCTGGCTGGACCACACAATCCGGGCTGGCCCGAGGGGTATTAACTTTGAGCTCATCTTTCAATCAGCGCGCAAATTCCGCATTAGTCAATATCCCTTTGCAGGATGCTCTTCAAGCGGCTACAGGCAAATTCGCCAACCAGCGCGCACATGCCTTCGAATCGACTGCGGCACCGCTCGCCTTAAGGGCGAAAGCAAGGGAAATCCGCAGGAAAACGTTCGATGAGATCGACAAACATCTGGAAACCTTATTCACAAACCTCCAGAATCTCGGCGTGCATGTTCACTCTGCCCCCGATGCGGATTCCGCAAAGCGAATCGTCCTAGAAATCGCCCGCAAGCACAATGTCGAAACGGTCGTCAAGAGCAAATCCATGGCTTCTGAGGAGATCCATCTGAATCAGGCGCTGGAGGCGGCGGGAATCACCCCATACGAAACCGACCTGGGCGAATGGATACTCCAGTTGGCCAACGAGACTCCGAGCCACCTCGTGGCGCCGGCCATACATAAGACGTTGAAACAGGTGCAAGACCTTTTCCGCGCAAAAGTAGACCCCAATGCCGGCTCTGACCCCCAGGAACTCACGTCAATCGCACGCAAGAAACTGAGAACGGAATTCATGCGGGCGGGCATGGGAATCAGCGGCGTGAACTTCGCTGTGGCGGAATCTGGAACCCTTTGTCTCGTTACGAACGAGGGGAACGGGCGGCTCGTCACTACTCTGCCCAAGGTCCATGTCGCCATTATGGGATTCGAAAAAGTAGTGCCCACATTACGAGATGCGCTCACTCTCCTCTCCGTACTCCCGCGAAGCGCAACGGGTCAAAAACTTACCAGTTATTTCACCATGCTCACCGGACCAAGAAGAGAAAACGAGGCTGACGGTCCCGATGAGGTTCACCTCTTGCTCCTGGACGGAGGACGCTCCAGGCATCTAGGAACTCCTTTTCAGGAAGCATTTCATTGTATCCGATGCGGGGCCTGCCAAAATGCTTGCCCGGTTTTCCAAACAGTCGGAGGCCATACATACGACTCCGTATACGGGGGACCAATCGGGTCGATCTTAAGTCCGATGCTCCGCGGTCTAGACGTTTCCGGAGAACTTCCCGCGGCATCGAGTCTATGCGGCGCCTGCATGGATGCCTGCCCCGTATTTGTAGACATCCCCCGCATGTTGCTGGAAATGAGAGAAGCGAGAACAGTCAAAAAAAACAACGCGCTAATGGAGAGATTATCATTTCGCATGCTCGGTATGGTGATGCGCAAACCCTTTGTCTGGGAGACGGGATTCAAGGTGGGGTCGGTTTTCTCAAGATTCCTGAACGCCAAAGTTGCCGCAAGGCTACCGGGACCTCTGGGAGCGTGGGCGCAGGGACGCGAACTTCCAAGAATCGCAAAAAAAAGTTTCCGCACGCGCTGGCGAGAGAAAAAGCGAAGGGGCGTCGATTCCTCTTCAGCGGCTAATGGCGTATCGCAAACGGATAGCCCGGATGCGATAATCGAAAAAACCCATCATGCCCTGGAATTAGCGCATGGATTATCACACGGCCATTTTGATAGCCCCGATGGCCCCTTACCGGAAATCAGCGTCCCGGACACCGTCGTACGTTTCGCTACAGAGTTCGAAGCGGTGGCGAATCCCGTTCTACAACCAAGTTCCATCGATGACATCCGGGAATATATCCTTAACATGGCGGCGAAATGGAAAGAATACCCCGTTGCCATCAGCGATGGCCTTCCGGTTGAAGTAGCCGGTTGGCTCATGGAAGAAGGTTTCGACGTGATTTCCCCATCGATTGACGGGGATAATCGAGATGCCATCGCCCGCTGTGGCATCGGGATCACGGGCTGCGACTGGGCGATTGCGGAAACAGGCAGCATCGTCTTGCGGAGCGGACCGGGCCACCCGCGACTTCATTCCCTACTTCCGGAAACTCACCTGGCTCTCATTCCCGAAAATAATATATTGCCGCATATTTCCTCGCTGGGTCCTGAGCTCGAAAGCGTATTTAAACAAGAAGAAAGCCCTTCGGCCAGTTGCGTGAACATCATCACGGGACCTAGTCGTTCGGCCGACATCGCTCTGACTCTCATCAAAGGTGTGCATGGTCCGCGCGATGTTTTTGCGATTATCGTTCCTGACGTGCTCATCGCACGAAGCCAGTGAACATCCCTGTTTGCAAAGAAGGAAACCCATCAGCACAAGTCTGAAATGAAACATTTATTCCGATACGATAAAAAACCCCCTCGAGAAATAATCTACTCGAGGGGGTTTTTTATACTCGGCAACTCAGAATCGGTGACACCAAAATTTAAATGTCATAGTAGAGGTGGAATTCGTGGGGGTGCGGGCGCAGGCGAATCGCATCCACTTCCTCTTCACGCTTGTATTCAATCCAGTTATCGATGGCATCCTTTGTAAACACGTCGCCATTCAACAAGAACTCATAGTCAGCCTCAAGCGCGTCCAGAGCTTCGGGCAGGCTACCAGGCGTCTGTTGCACGCTTCCTTTTTCTTCGGGACCAAGATCGTAGAGATTCTTGTCGATTGGCTCGGGCGGCATGATTTTATTCTGAATACCATCCAGACCAGCCATCAACATCGCGGCGAAGGCCATATAGGGATTGCATGAGGGATCCGGGCAACGGAATTCGACCCTCTTGGCCTTCTCGCTTGAGGAATACATTGGAATTCGTACACACGCGCTTCTGTTGCGGCAGCTATAGATCAAGTTGATCGGCGCCTCATAGCCAGGAACCAAGCGGCGGTAGCTGTTCGTCGTCGGGTTGGTGAAAGCCAACAACGCAGGCGCATGCTTCAACAAGCCACCGATGTAGTAAAGCGCGTCAGGGCTCAAATCGCCATAAGTTCCAGCGCGATACATGATGTTCTTGCCATCCTTCCAGATGCTCTGGTGGCAGTGCATCCCGGTGCCGTTGTCGAGGAAAACGGGTTTCGGCATGAAGGTCGCCGTCTTTCCGTGCTTTCTCGCCACGTTCTTGACGATGTACTTGTACTTCATCAGCTTATCCGCCGTTGTCACCAGGGTGTCAAATCGAATATCGATTTCACATTGCCCGGCGGAGGCCACTTCATGATGATGCACTTCACACTCGACGCCACAATCCAGCAGTGCCAGCATCATCTCCGAGCGGACGTCCTGGAGCGTGTCGTTGGGCGGCACGGGGAAATAGCCTTCTTTGTAGCGGTTCTTGTGGCCGAGGTTCGGATCTTCGTTAGCGCCCGTGTTCCAGGCGGCTTCTACTGAATCAACTTCGTAGAAAGCATGATTTTCCGAACCCGAATAGCGCACATCGTCGAACACGAAAAACTCGGCTTCTGGACCGAAATAAGCGACATCCCCGACACCGGTAGACTTCATGTACTGCTCTGCTTTGATGGCGATATGCCGCGGGTCGCGATCGTAGAGCTCGAGCGTAACCGGATCTTTGATGTCGCAGATAAGGACCAGGGTAGGAATTTTCATGAACGGGTCGATGAAAGCGGTCTTCGGATCCGGAATGAGGAGCATGTCGCTTTGATCGATGCTTTGAAATCCCCGAATGCTCGAGCCGTCGAAGCCAACACCTTCTTCGAAGGTATCTTCCTCAAGCGTGTCGATGTGTGCTGAGAAGTGCTGCCACATGCCGGGCATGTCAATGAAACGATAGTCAACTATTTTGGCGCCACTTTCCTTAGCCAGCTTCAAGACATCTGCAACCATCTGTTACTCCTCCATACGGAATTGTGGTTTTGTAAGAAATTATCCGCACAAAACCGGGATTTGTTCAGCCCCTAAGGCTTTGTTATGACATGATGACGCCAACCGGGCGTCCTTCCTCCAGGATTTCGCTAAGATTTCCGCACAACTCCTTCAGTCTGGTCGTATCTTCTATTTTTTGACCGTTGTCGTCCGTGATGTAGAAGGCATCCACGGCACATTGACCCTCCGTTGTGATTTTGGCCCGTGAGATGGATATGCCCTCTTGCGCGAAGAATTGAGCAATTTGCGCCAGAAGGCCGTGTCTATCGGGCGCTACGACTTCCAAAACTGTCGCGTCCTCACTCGCCGTCTGGTCGAATTCGACCAGTATCGGCAGATCGAACGACATCCGTTTCTTCAAGCGCAGATATTTTTTACTCCGTCCCAAAAATTCCGACAAACCCAGTTTTCCCGATAGTAATTCTTCCAGCGATTTCCGGAATTTTTTCCATAGCCCTTCGTCGACGACGGCCTTTCCATCGGCATCCACGACCTCAAACGTATCTATCACCAAACCATCTTCGCGCGTATATACTTTCGCATCCAGAATATTGAGTTCATACACTGCAAACGCGCCGGCGACTAGCGCGAACAATCCAAGTTGATCCTTGCAGAAAAGCGTTAAGAGCGTATGTCCCCGCCTCCTGCGATGCGTGATATCTACCTCGCATATCGTTCCATCCGAAATGCGGGCTCCAAGCTCAATATGGCGTAGGATTCCTTGCGGCGAAGTCCCGGTGCGATATCTTTCCGGCATAGATTCCATATGTCCGGCGATTTCCTCGCGACTTACCCAGCTTCCTCCCGCTCTCGCTTCCAAACTCACCTGCTCTATGATGTCTCCCCTGCGCTTTCTCCTATACAAATCCTCTCCGGTTTCCATCACCCTGAGCACTCGCTTGTACAGTTCATAAATTAAAGCGCTTCGCCATTCATTCCATATGCCGGGAGCTACGGCAGAAATATCCGCATACGTCAATAGATAAAGCATTTGAAGCCTTTCGACCGTTTCCATTTTATCGGCGAAATTACTGATCAGGACGGGATCGTCAATATCGCGTCTTTCAGCCGTAATGCTCATTTCAATATGGCAAGCCACTAGAAATTCGATGATGCTCCCCTGGTCCGCTGGCAGGCCCATACGCATGATGATATCGGGGAGCGCGGATGAACTCTTGTGCACATGCCTTGGCCCTCTAGCTTTTCCGATATCGTGAAATAAAAGCGCAAGCCTCAATATGTTGGTCCGCTCCATCTCTCGATGAATGTAGGCCACTTGTTGCAAGGACACATCTTTCGTGTAAGTTAGCTCATCCAATGCCGCCAGGGTCAACAAAGTATGTTCATCTGCAGTATATCGATGGTAATGATCGTACTGGACGAAACACGTCAAAGGTTCAAACTCGGGGATATAACGCCCCAACAGACCGAGGCCGTGCATTTCGTGCATCGTAGTCGTCACCCCGGCCTTACCGCTCAATATCCGCAAGAAGCTGTCTCTTACATCCAGCGAAGAGCGAAAATTATCATCGACAGTATCCAGATGGGCTCGAACAAAGTTTCTTACGTTCGGGGATAAACGGCACCCGAAGCGATATTGACACTCGAATATCTTCATCAGGCCCGTAGGATTTTCAAGGATTGTTTCAGGATTGGATTCATCCAGAACGAGCGAATGGTAGTCCTGCAAAGCCAATCCATCTTCGAGGGGTTGGAACCTGGGTTTTCTGTTGACCCATCTTCTGCTCTTTAGATGGTCTTCTAGGGTTTCAAAAAAATCACGGCAAAATATGTGCAGGTCTCTGGCATGCAAGAAGTAATCGCGCATCAAGCACTCGCTGGCCAGAGCGCTTTCTTCGTCTGTATAACCCAATGCGGGAGCGATCTCGGCTTGCGCCGGAAAATTCAGCATATCATTTTTAGTTTTTACGCGGATATGGAGTTGGGCTCGGATGCGAAGAAGAAAATCATAAGCCTTCATCGCCTTTTCGAACTCCGCTTGCGGTACCCAGCCCTTGCGCCATATTTCGTCTATTTCCTTCAAGCCAAAAGCCTTGGCCAACCAACAGACAGCATGAAAATCTCGCAAGCCCCCCGCGCTTTCCTTGACGTTCGGCTCCAGCACATAAACCGAAGGGTCCCATGAGCGGTATCGTCTCATTCGCTCTTCAAGGCGATTTCGAAGATGAGAACTTTTCGCGACACGCTGCAGATAACTATCGAATTTTTTATTGAATTCGCGGAAAACTTCTTTGCTGCCCGCCAATAAACGATTCTCCAGCATGGCGGTTTCGCTTTGGTAATCTTCCTTGGCTATTTTCAGACAATTAGAAATGGTTCTGGCGCTATGACCTATCGTTAGACCTGCATCCCACATTAGATACAAGACAGAGCGTATCAATTCACTGATTTGCCCCTCATGTCCTGAAAATAAAAACAACAGGTCAATATCCGAGCCAGGAGACAATTCCCCCCGCCCATATCCGCCAATCGCTACCAGAGTGCATGAAACAGCCTGATCGCCTTGGCCGGATTTTTTCCTTTCCCCCTCCAAAGCGTACGCATAAACTTGAGCAATATAAGCATCCATGAAATTCGCATGTGCTTTACACAACTCGTATCCACCCGCGCCCTCATGCTGCGCATTGCATATATGTTCGCCCGCCTGCGCGTACGCCTCCTTGATGAAGCGGAGAAACCCACTACGTTCCCACCCGCTGGCGGCAAGTGTAGTTTCTCGAATATCGTTTTGAAGTTTTAATAAATGGTTGAGAGATGGCGTCATCGGAAGATATCGTTAAATCGCCTCCACACCTCGTTCTCCAGTACGAATACGGACGGTTTCCTCGACGGGCTGTACATATATTTTGCCATCCCCGATTTTTTCCGTTCTCGCAGAGCCCATGATGGCGTCGATAATAGTCTCCACACTGGAATCTTCACATATGATCTCCAGTTTGATTTTCGGTAAAAAATCGACGACATATTCACTTCCCCGATATAATTCCGTATGTCCCTTTTGCCTTCCGAAACCCTTCACCTCAGTCACCGTCATGCCGGCAACACCGATGGCCCCAAGGGCTTCTTTAACTTCGTCCATCTTGAAAGGTTTGATTATCGCAACAACCAATCGCATGTTTTGTATCCCCCAAGCTCAAGTGAAAGTTCCAATGGGATGGTTTTCATCGACTATATCACGCAATGGTTGGTCGTCAATCAATAAACCACATGAACAACTACTCTCTGTATTCACTCAATCAGGTTAATTACACGAAATATGTTTCCATGATGTTACATGAGGATGGCGAACGATTTAAGGTTTTCACATTATGCTGGAAATTTCCTCGAATCGCACCGCCTGTAGGTTGCGTGATGCGGGGCTTTTCCTTACACTTCTTTCCTGTTCCCGTTGATTTTAAGGCGTTTTATTCAATTTCGTAGGAGAAATTCAGCAATGGAATGCACGCTTTTAGAAGCACCAGTAGAATGTCATTTTGCATCGAAAGGCTCCAATGGACAAAACCAATGCTCATACAACGGGAGTTCCTGCCTCCCCGTCGTCGAGGATTGCATTACAGGCGATGACGAGAATGTATGCGAGCACGTCCTGGAGTTTCCAAAAGGAAAGTACTGCTCCAAATTTCCCAATCCGGAAAACCGTTGGGAACGCGGTAGATGCCCTCTCGCAACGCATATCAAAGTAGACTTCGAGGCCCCTCTAGAGAAAAAACTCAACCCACTGAAAGCCTCAAAACGGGCTGCGCGAGGAAACTAAAGGGCAAACATATTTACTGAAGAATGCTTTACGCCACAAAAAAGCCGCGCTTTGAAATGCGCGGCTTTTTTGATGAATGATTCCTAAACCATCAGAAGGGCCAAAACTCCTGCAATAATGAATATCTGATCGGCGGCCACTTCCATGAGTCCGCTATGACCCAGTATTTTTCGAGTATACCAGTATAGACATGCACCCGCATACATAACCGGAATAAGCATCAAGTAGCCGAACGACGGTGTCACCCACTCGTTTATACAAGCACTAACGAGAGTGACAGCCAATGCGGCACAGATCACCCCCATTAGCGTTTCGGTCTGCACTTTGCCGAAAACGATCGGCAATGTCCTCTTGCCCACGATTCTATCGCCTTGAATGTCTCTCAACTCCATCAAGCCGGTTCGGAAGAAAATCAAACCGAAAGCGAAGAAAATCGACACCATCCAACCTGCGGAAACCGCTTGTGAATTCGCTAGCGCGGGTAAAACCGCCAAGCTGAAGGTCCAGCCCGACGCGAGAACGAGAATCTTCAAAGCTGGGAAATTCAGCACCCGCCCCACGACTGCACGAGGCTCGAGCTTCAGGCTGCAAAAGATGGCCCACATCAGTCCGGCTACCAGAATACCCCCGGTCAGGTAGGAGATACTCATTCCGAATGCGATGGATACCAAGGCGGCGATCCCGGACAAGAGCAACAGAATGGGTTTGTGCTTTTCATAAAAAAGAGCCCGATTGGGTTCATTGTATCTATCCGCCTCATAGCTGACACAACGATTCATCGTGTGAGCCGCGAAGAGGTAAAGACCTGCCGTCACAGCGAGTTTCATAGAGAGGGGGAAACCACCCAATTTCGTGATGGCGATGCTACCCAGTATCGCGGATAAGAAAAGAAGAACATTCGCTCTCGACAACACCTTGAGAATATCAAAAAGCTTATCTGCGATATTCGGATTCGGATCGGGAATCGCTTCGATACGGTTGACAACGCGCCTGATCATCCAATCCGGTGTAGAGGCACCCGCCGTTACGGCGATGTTCTTGTATTGCTGCAGGAATTTCTCGTCAATCTCATCTTCGGTTTCGACGAGAATCGAATCCGCGCCTCCCTCCTTCGCCACTTCCATCAATCGGTTTGTGTTGCCGCTGTTGCGTCCTCCGACAACGACCATCAGATCTACATCGGGGGCTAGCTTCTTTACCTCTTCCTGGCGAACCTCCGTTGCATCACAAATCGTATTAAACATTTGGGCCTGGGGATATTTCCGCAAAATCGCTTCTTCCACATCTTTCCACTCGCGCATGTTGATGGTCGTCTGCGCGACCACCACGACGGGGCGGTCGCCGATGTCAGGGAGCCCGGACACATCTTCCATACACGTGATCAAATGGCTGCCTGCCTCCGCATATCCCTTGTGACCATCCACCTCCGGATGGTCTTCTTCTCCAATAATTACTGTGAAGGCACCCATGCGGGAATGTTTTCTAATCACCCCATGTACTTTAGCAACCAAGGGGCAAGTCGCATCTCTAATACCGGCACCTGAACTCCTTAACCGATCACGAACTTGGGGCGAGATGCCATGCGCCCGGATGACGACTAGACTCGTACTGCTCGGCGTCTCCTGGGGCTCGGAAACGATAACGCTTTTCTGCTCCAGCAATTCCACCGTTTGTGGATTATGAATTAGTGGCCCATGCGTGAGAACTTCGCTGGATGCGTCATTGGCAGTGTCCAAAGCGATATCGAGTGCTCTTTCCACCCCCCAGCAAAAACCAGCCGTCTTCGCCAGCTTGACTCTCAATTACACTCCTCCTGAGCAAAATAAAAAATGCAATCTGGCCATTCCTGCATCAACATACGCACACTATAGCCCTACTCTTGTTTCATGCGCAATAAAAAATAACAGTTAACTTTCATGCGATTAACAGAGTCGTTTAAAGCGAAATTCGATGATAGGCGGCGCTTTTTGAAGATGTACGAGATCGCAGATTCGAAACCACCCCCCGGAAGTATCCAGAATCACCTCGCCAATCGTGCTGGGGAGATTAAATCTCCTTGGACCGCAACTGCCAGGATTGAAAAATACGGTCTTGCCGATCATTTGGCAAAGTGGTTGGTGACTATGACCGAAAATCACCAAATCCGTTGCTTCCTGTTCTATAAGCATCTTGAATTCCCGGGACGGCCCTCCACGGTGCCAGACTATATGCTGAATCATAATGCGCCAGTCTGCTATGACAGTTTGAAGCCGTATTGGTGCCAAAGAGGGCGAATCCACATTCCCCGAAACACAGGCGACGGGAGCGATGCTCTCTAGTTCCGGCAAAATGAAGTCAGAACCCACATCGCCGGCATGCAGGATACGGTCTGCTCCCTGGCAAAATTCGAGCACGTCTCGCGTGAGACGACCATGGGTATCCGACAAGACGCATAATCTGACGCTCGAAGTCATTTTTATCGCCTTACCCGGTACTTCCGAAAAGTTGTTTAAGTGAACCCTCGCTTTCGCAAGAGGAATGCGAAGCACATGTCCTTGAAGCAGGATAGACGCAATTTGTGTTCTTTCTCATGACTTATAAATCGCACATTTCCTGCATATTCTTTTCTGCAATTTGAAAATACATCTAAAATACCAGAAATGTTAACTTTTTGACCTTCCGCCTAAGACGATCCCCATCAATATGATAAAACAAGCGAATAGTCGACTCGACGTAGGAATTTCCTGAAGCAACCACCAGGCCAATGCCGTAGCCACCAATGGTTCTCCCACAACGGCAAGCGCCACTTTTCCTGGGTGCAGATGGCCCAAGGCATAATTTATGGAAGTATGACCGATCAAGGTGGGAATGAGTATCATGGCCAGCAAAAGAAGCCAGGTATCATTGGAGTATCCGGCGAGAGGTTGCTCCAAAATTAAAGCCGTGCCGAATAGCAAAACCCCGCTAAATCCATAACAACCTGTAACGTATGCCGCTACGGGAATTCTCATTCTCAGCTTGCGGCCGCACAGCATATAAGCGGAGGCCATCACCGCCGCAGACAACGCGAGAGAATTCCCCCAGAAACTCCCTTCCCAGACCACAAAGTCGGAATACGCCAAAACTGAGCTGCCACCAATAGCCAACAACACGCCCAACCAGAAATTCCGCCCTTCTTTTTCTCCTAAAAGCACGACACCACCAATGCCTGCGAATATGGGGTTTGTCGTTGCAAGCACGACGGAACTGGCTACGGACGTATGCGACAGCGACTCTATCCAAAACGCAAAATGAAAGGCCAAAAAAATACCGGAACCCGCCCAGATAATCTTCTCTTTTAGCGATAAGGCACCCCATATCTCCTTCACATTTTGTCTTGTAAACGGCAGAAGGAATAAAGCGCCGCCTCCCATGCGATATGCTGCTATCGCCAAGGGTTCGGCATCAGCCAATCGTATGAGTATGGCGGAGCATCCCAAGGCGATGACCCCAAAGAACAAATAGAAATAAACGGGAATTTTCATGCTTCTAAGAACTAGGGGCAGATGTAGTAATTCTCTGAAATTGAAAGGTTTTTATAACCCATTCATGAATTGCGATATCAAATCTCCGACCACGGCCGGTTGCTCCAGCATTACCATGTGACCTGCCTGTGGGACAATGGTTAAATTCGCATTTGGAATCTTCTCAGACATAAATTGCGAATATTTTGGGGGCGTTAAAAGGTCTTCTTCCCCACACACGACCAGGGCGGGCGCAGTAATTGAATCCAATTCTGAAAGCACATCGAATCGATCGCACGCTATGAAGTCATTGCGCATGGTATCCGCATTGCATCGTAACAGGCCACGAGTACCTTCTTGGATTAGAGATGGGTTCGATGCCGGGGAAAAAGCATAACCAATGATTTCATGCACAGTTTTTGTAAAATCGCTTTTCACGCCCTCTAAAATAGAATCTTTCACCCTCAGTTTTGCGCCAGAGCCAATAAGAATCACACCTCTCATTAACTCGGTATGCTTCAAAACACTTGCAAGAACTACGGCGCCCCCCATTGAGTGCCCAGTCAGACAAACCGATTTCAAATTCTTGGCATGTAAGAATTCAAGAACAATGCCGCTGTATTCTTTGATATCCGAGATTTGCGCTGCATCAGATTCACCGTGACCGGGCAACTCCAAGGCCAGGCTGCTCATTCCCCGTTCCGCCAAATTCCGCATCAAAGGAATCCAGCTATCCCGATTCGCCCCAGCTCCATGAACACACACGACTACGCTACCTGAAACCGAGGGGCCGGCCTCACAATAAGCGATTCTATAATCGGATAAACTCAGAGCACCTGATCGCAACCAAGACAAGTAGAGGGTTTCCTAAACAGTTAGCAAGCTTTAGATTTGAGACCTAAAGAGCACGATCTATGGCGGCCTTCAGGTCGGCTTTGGATTTAACTCCTACGACTTGCTCTACTACCTCGCCTGCCTTGAACAACATCAATGTCGGGATGCCGCGGATTCCGAACTTCGTGGGAATCGATGGATTCTCATCTATATTCAACTTCCCGATGCGCACTTTTCCTTGGTATTCCTGGGCAAGCGCTTCAACAGTAGGCGCTATCATTTTGCAAGGTGCGCACCATTCTGCCCAAAAATCGACTAATGTGGGAGTATCTGAGCCGATCACATCCGTCTCGAAGTTCTGGTCAGTAAACTCGAAAACACTTTCCGCCATTTCATTTCCTCCGGGAACAGATTCCAACTGGCTGGAATAATTGATGAGTATCTAAAAGCATGCCAAGAACTATTTGTCTCAGGCGGGCATGGCTATTCGATAAAAAGCGTGGAATATCATTCCTTATTGGCTAAACGGAGTCAACTCCACGCACACAACTACATGTCGGACGTTGGGGGATTCGCGACCCAGACCCAGATCGCCTTGCCACACAATGAAGCAAACAACAATATGCACAAGGGGCGCATGAGAAAATTCAGGACGCTTCTACCTGTTCTGCACCCGGTATCTCGCTAATCAAAACCTGTCTTCGTTTCACGCCATCTGCCGGGCCGATGATTCCATCCTGCTCCATACGTTCGATCATGCGCGCAGCCCTGTTGTACCCAATCCTCAAATGTCTCTGGATGAGAGAGATGGATGCCTCGCGCGTCCTGGAAACAAGCGCAATCGCATCATCATATCGCTCGTCATGCTCTTCATCGCCACTCACCCCATCTTGAGATGAGTTCTCCTCCTCCACAAACCAATCTTCACGGAACACCGCTTCCCCCTGGGATTTCCAGTGCGCAACGAGTTGAGAAATCTCAGAGTCAGAAACATACGCGCCATGGATGCGAACTGGCACGCTGGACCCGGGAGGAACAAAAAGCATATCCCCTTTACCCAACAAGCGCTCCGCTCCATTCGAATCCAGGATAGTTCGCGAGTCCGTTCGAGTAGCGACGCGGAGCGCCATTCTCGACGGGAAATTCGCTTTGATGAGACCTGTGAGAACATCCACAGAAGGACGCTGCGTCGCCACCAGCAAATGGATTCCTGAAGCGCGGGCCATTTGAGCCAAGCGCGTCATTGACTCTTCCACTTCACGTGGCGCGACCATCATGAGATCGGCCAACTCATCAATCACAACAACGATATAAGGAAGAAAATCAAGGGAGTAATCTTTTTCGGAAAGAGGTTCTTTCCATCTTCGATTCGCCTCTCGCTCACCCAATTGCTGCGCAACGGAGGCATTGTAGCTTTGGATGTTCCTCACTCCCGCTTCACTCATTATCTTGTAGCGTCGTTCCATCTCCACCAAGACACCCCTGAGCCCTGCCGATGCTTTCTTGGGTTCAGTCACGACAGGCACAAGTTGATGAGGGATGCCTTCATATATCGACAGTTCCAGCATTTTGGGATCGATCATCAAAAAGCGAACCTCTCTTGGCGTACATCTGGCCAAGAGACTACAAATCATCATGTTCAGGGCAACGCTTTTTCCTGCACCAGTCGTCCCCGCAATCAAGAGATGGGGGATCTTGGCCAAATCAGTAAACGCCGTTCTTCCTAAAATGTCCTTACCCAAGCCCATGGTGAGTTTATCTTCGGCGTGCTTGAATTCTTGTGAGGAGAGCACTTCCTTCGCAAATACAGCATCACGCTTGAGATTGGGCACCTCGATGCCTACAACCGATTTTCCAGGGATCGGCGCAACAATGCGTACACTTAATGCGGACAAGGCCCGGGCGAGATCGTCCGCGAGGCCGGAAATCTTGGAAACCTTGATTCCTGGGGCCGGGTCATACTCGAAACTTGTAATGACCGGGCCTGTCTTTACTTCCCGGACTGTTCCGATGACGCCGAATTCTTTCAGCGTTTGTTCCAGAAGCAAGGATTTTTCGCGAATACCCGCTTCGTCTACTATCAGTCCGCCGGAAGGTGGGTCTGCAAAAATATCCAACGATGGAAGAACGTATTCTGTCTTCGGTTCAGAGGTTCGTTGCTGCTTGTGCCGATTTTCCGTCTCCGAATTGGAACGGACCAGAGAATGGTCTTGAATTCGAACAGCATCCGACTCGCCAACAGTTCCCGCATGTCGAACTTTTATATTCTCTTCTGATTCTCCACTTTTTATTGAACCTTCCACACGAGTCGAAAGTGAATCGGAAAGGGTGGCCGTAGTCTCCTCAATCGCGGGAGACTCGTCCTGCGAAGCGGGCGATATACCGCTATTGTCATCAAGATTTTTCTTCCGTTTAATGCGCAGCCCGGCAGTTACCGATTTCCTTGAGGCACTCACATGTTTTACTTCATCATCGATATTCATACCCGTCATCGGCGTATGCTCTTCCGCCACATTCGAAGGCAAGCCAATATGCGCTCCAGCGCCGGTTGGGGGTATATCTCCATCATCTTGGAGAAGCTTTTCCAGCACCGAGTCAGGCATTTCTTCGTTGAAATGACTTTTCGGACTTTCCGCGAGTTCGGCTTCCTCCTCGCCGGTCGCCGGGCCGCGAAGCGCAGGCAAGCTCGGCTCTGGAAATTTCTCTCCTCCAAAAAGCGAAGGGCCATTTTGCTTCGATGGTCGAATAACACGCCTGCCATTTTTTTGATTTGACCGGCAAGTTCCATTCGGTTCCAAAATTAAGTCATCAGAATCTTTTTGCATGAGATGCAGCCGCGGTTCCCCGCCGTCTTGCACGAAAGTTCCCGTCCCTGCCTCCTCACTGCCGGCTATTGTCTCGGCATACCCGATACACGTCTCCCTCTTATGTAGAAATGATGGAAAACCTGCGATTACGGAACACAATTTTCGGGTCGAGAATACAGCGCCCCTCACCGCTCCGAGTACAGTCCTTTTGAAAACTGAAAAGATGCGCGAAAAGAACCACCAGTGCGCAATCGCCAGCCCTAAAATCATCTTCTTGAATGAGAAACCGGTTATGCCTACAAACGAAGCCAGCAATACGGATCCAAGCAAAACCCAACTGCCCACACTACCCAGATAAGCGTTCAGCAACATCACGACACCATAGCCGACAATTCCACCGGCCAAAGTCGTAGCCCCAAAAAGAGGATCGGTTGTAAATGCCTTGTAAAATAGTCCCGAGGCGCTTAAAAGAAAGAACAAGCCAACCAGTTCACGCCAACTTGGCCGCCATGAACGTAAACCTGCAAACGCGGTTACGCCCCAAACAAGGAATCCGATGGGCATCAATACCGAGAATGCACCAACCGCCTGGACTAATGCACCTGCGGCATATGCGCCTACGGCTCCCCCATAATTTCGAATCTGCCATTTTTGAGTGACGTATGAACCCCAAGTCGGATCGCCGGAATCAAAAGTCCAAAGCGATATCGCCAGAAAAACTGCGAAACCAACTAAGGATAAACCTATTATCTCATTGGTTCTTTGGGAAACCGGGAAAGGTCCGGTTTGGATACCCGAGCGACGAGTAGGCATAAACTGAATCCTATATTCCCACCCACTTACAGAATGGGATATGTGTCCTCGGGCAGAGGAATACCTAGAAACGCTATCAAATTTAAGCGGGAAATGCAAGAAAAGTTTGAGGTTAATCAAACTCACTATAATGCAGTCATCATCATGGCATAGTTGAGTGGCATGGCTAACGTTAATGCCCCTTGCCGACGTAACTACAAGCTAAGAACGCAAGGCAGGCAAGGTATACATATTGTCCATCTTCCAACCAAGCGCAGCATCAAACGGCGATCAATCCGAATACGCGCTCTCCACACCCCCACTCCCGACTACAAAAATGTTTGGTGTCTGACGGTTCAACTCTTCCACATTTTTTGGTGACAAGGGCATACTATCCATACAATACATTTAAAGAAGAGCTTCTCTTTGGATCACTTGACGCCGAATAAGCCGCGAAGTCCTTTTTGCAAGGTTTTCTCGATTTTTTTCCCCAACTGCTCGAGTTTACTTCCTTCTCCTTCAGGTTCTTTCCTGGCACCTCCGGCAGGTGGTGGTCCACTGCTCTTCTGCGTCGGTACTATTTTTTGCACTCCCTCAATGGCGGTACCGAGAATACCTGTTACGATATCCTTCACATTGCCTCCTAGGTTCAGCGCCTTCTCGAACAGGTTCACAAACAAGGGCTCCACAATCGCGTCCAGAACATGAAACTCGGGGTCATCCAAACGCCCGGTTACCCGAACGTTCAATTCAATCGTATCGTCCGGCCTCTCGAAAAGACGGAACACCGTCTCACTGAGCAATTTCACCACGATGTCGACCAAGGGAAACGTCTCGTCTGGTTTCATGCGCAATCCGATAAGCTTCGCCTTCCCGTCTAAGTTCAATTGGCTCTTTCTCAACGAATATGTGGACTTGAAATCCAGCGCGCCTCTCGTGATCTCGCTTCCTCTCATCAACAAGGCGCTTGCACTCTCTCCTTTGCTGTCTCGGATATAAGGAGAAATTTTGCGCAGGTCGAAATGCGAGAGGTTGAAAATTCCATCCGCATCAGGTGGCGCCGAAGCGGGGTTCAGGTTCGCCTTCATGAGGAGCGATGGAGATTCTCCGAGTGTTCTATACTCCAGGTGCGTTTTCCGTAAATTCGGCGCCATCAACGTATCCAGGTTTCTTATCGAAAGTCTGGCGTCTGGAACTCTCAAAACCACGGGCGGTTTGTCCGTAGCGATGAAATCCTGAAAGTGAAATTTCATCCTGGCTACTTCGAATTTCGCGATGTTGACCGCCGGGAAAAATGACCCATTCTCCTTTTTCCCGGTCTTGTGGAGTTGCTTGGATATGGTTTCCCTGTCTGCTATTGCCGTTTTTTCTCGGCTAGCACCTCGCCGAGTTCGTTTCTCACCCACTTTCGCTGTCTTGAGCAAAGAGTCGAAATTCGTCTGTCCCTGTTCATGTCGCACGTATCGTAGGTTCAATTTTTTGATCAGAACGCTTGGCGACCGTATCTCTCCGCGCAAGATTGACGAACGATCCAGGGTTGTGCTCAAGTTTCGAAGAATAACGTCGGGTTCTGAATTCGGTTTGCTGATATTAATTGTCTTGAGCATCGGAATCCGAATTTCTATCACGTCTTCATCCATCTGTCCCGAAAAATTTCCCGCTACTTTCAATTTCGGGTAAGCAAAATGCACAAGCGATGAGAGATTCGCCGAAAATGACCATTTGGTGGAAGTCGATCGCGTTTTCTTTCCGCCTCTCGAAATTTCCATGGAACCATTGGCGGAGCCGGCCACTGAAAATTCCGATACCGGCGCTCCCCAAATATTTCCGGCGAACCGGGCAGCGCCACCTAGGCTCGATAACGTCCACTGGAATCGGCCTGATTCCACTCCGTGTATGCCCCAGCTGACAGGCCTGGATGTCTGAACATGTCCGAAAGGCATGTTCAGATTCAGGCTGTGCAGCTTCCCGGATTGTTTTTGGAAATCATAAGAACCCACAGACTCGACGCGGAACTTGCCCGTGCGAAGCGGCCTCCAATTGCGGCTCATCAGCGCAAGGAATTCCCCTCTCATATCTTCGCTGGTAAGGACGAGATTCCAACTTGCCTTTTTCTCGGGAACGTATGAAAACCCTATTTCCCCGGCAATCTCTCCTGTCGGATTACGAAAAGCAGTTGGGAGGCTCACGAATGGCATCCAGGGAGACACTTGAACAGGATCGAAGGACGCGGACCCCTTAAAGGAAAACTCAGGTCCATCTTTTCTGTTTCTCGTCCCGGAAAACGAAATTTTCAATTTTGTATTCTTTGGTCCTGCTTTAATGGGACGCTCTATCAACTCACCCAACCATATTTCAGCAGCACTCAAATCCGTGACATCGAGTGTCAACGAAAATTCATCCCTGCCTCTTTGATTCCACATAGCCACGCGGTTCAGATACGCTCTCGCAAAGGGAAGCTTCAAATCCAGAGTTTGTATTTCAGAAGAACCTTCAGAGGTGAGATAAGAACCGCTCGATTGAATTCGCAAAGATTCCAGAGATACTTCTTGCCATTGTTCCTTTGGAATTATCCTGGTTCTCGCACGGAGTTTCTTTCCGACGATATCCGCTTCCCACCTAAAAGCGCCCTCCGGGGTTGAGGACACCTGTAATTCACCGCTTACTCGACCGGTGGCTTTTTGCACAT
>LXNJ01000129.1_pt1 | contig 53929 bp, 44 predicted proteins | sample 809081 | NCBI WGS metagenome assembly LXNJ01 (sample SAMN04870510, study PRJNA318959) | sponge metagenome | biome: sponge; feature: marine sponge reef; material: water | host: Petrosia ficiformis | place: Greece: Milos, Mediterranean Sea | collected 2013-05-29 | depth 5-7 m
AAGAACCTTACTATCCGAACCCCTCAGCGTCACCCCCGTCGCCCCCTCCAGCACCGTCGTGTCGCGGCCTGCTTCGGCCAAAGGAGCTGCCCAGACCGTCACCAGTACCGTGTCCGGCGAGGAATCGGTGCCCCCCGTGTTTTGCACAGTCAGCTCGAACGTCAGCACCGAGTCCTCATCAAGCCCCGTCGGCGCCGTGAAATACGGACTACTCACCGTGGAATCCGTCGCCATATCTGTGTCCGGATTCAACAGCATGATACCGTCGACGGAGACCCAGTAGTATTCCAACGCACCGCTCACGTCGCTCGTGCTTTCACTCCCGTCCAGGTCCACACGAACCCCCTCGCTCACCGTCTGGTCGTTGCCTGCTTTGGCCTCAAGCGTCTGGGCTTGCGCCGATGTCGTGAAGCCGAGCAATAAGGCGGCGGCGATCAGTGCGCCAATGCCTTGTCGCGCAGAGCGGATTCTCATTGAAGAACCGTTCCCTTCTGCGTCCGTTGCGGATGCGACCAGCGAAGCGACCGCCACCGGTCGAAGGAGAAAGGCGAACGTGCGGCGCAAGCGGTGGCCTACGATGCGACGGCCGATATGGAGCGCGTCGAAAGACGCATCGTTATGGTTGTTATCGTTATGCTTTGTAAAACGGGTTGCTCGATGCTTATTTGTACTCATGGTCCGGGAGCGGGTACGTATGTACGATCTTTTTAGAGGTTCAAAGCTTGGAAACGCACAGCGCACTTGCAAACGCGAAAAAACAACCGGTACAGCTTTTTCGTGTTTGCAAGTGCGCTGTGCGCTTGCGCTCAGGCCGCTTTTAGTGGCGGCTCTGTGAAATTACGTTGCCGGATGTCGGTTGTCAAGTTCCTGGCGAAAATTTTCTATGTCGAGGTTGACGAGACCTATGTGGGCGGCAGGAGAGCGAACAAGCGCGCATCGAAAAAACTCCATGTCGGAAGGGGTGTCGCAAGCGTCGCCAAGGCCTAAGAAATCTGGATACGCCGGAGCAAATGGGCCGTGTGGCGGACGCAATGGCAGGGAAATTCCCGCCATACAGAACGTTGGCGGCAGGCAACCGACAAGGCATCCGTCAATCTTTTCGGATAATTCCCTAAAAAAGATGCGTCGCTGCGTTCCATTTCTTACGTTTACCATGCCGGAGTGGGTCAGAGGCGGAGGCAGGAGCAGAGATGGTCGTTTCGAAGTTCCGGCGCATTGGCCGCATTGCCTGAATCGCGGGCTTTACTAACGCACATTGTGAGGACATCATGAAAAAGGGGAATTTTTCTCGCCGCACCTTTCTTCGGAACGTCTCGTTGTCGGCGGCAGGCGTAGCTATCGTGCCCAGGCACGTTCTTGGCGGCGTGGGGTATCGCGCTCCCAGCGATTTGCTGAACATTGCAAGCATAGGCGCCGGCGGCATTGCAAATCAAAATCTCGGGAATGTGGAATCCGAGAATATCGTGGCGCTGGCCGATCCCGACTGGGACCGGGCTTCGAGGGCCTTCGATAAGTTTTCGCAAGCGGTTAAATACAAGGATTTCCGACGGATGTTGGACGAGAGTGGCGATGACATCGACGCGGTGATTGTGGCGACGCCGGATCATACCCATGCGGTGGCAGCCAGCATGGCCATGCAACTTGGCAAGCATGTCTACGTGCAGAAGCCGCTCACGAGGACGATCCGGGAGGCCCGGCGCTTGCTCGAATTGTCCGAGCAATACAATGTGGTCACGCAGATGGGCAATCAGGGGCATTCCCACGACGATGGACGCCGCCTCGTCGAATGGGTGCATGCCGGTGCGATCGGGACGGTCCGGGAAGCGCACATCTGGACGAATCGTCCCATCTGGCCGCAGGGCATACCGAGCCCCGAAACCAGCATGAGTCCTCCGGAGCATATGGACTGGGATATCTGGCTTGGACCTGCTCCCGAGGTGCCGTATCACGATTCGTATGCGCCGTTCGCTTGGCGAGGCTGGGTGGATTGGGGCACCAGTGCGCTGGGAGACATGGGCGCTCATCTCATCGACCATGCGTACTGGGCCATGGATCTCGATTATCCCGATTCGGTCTGGACCAGTTCCACGCCATTCGAGCGGGTAGATCATGCCGCGTGGCCGCAGTCCCAGATGACGCAGTACGAATTTACCGCCAAGGACGGCAAGGCTATCCGGATGATGTGGTATGACGGGGGGCTCATTGCCCCGAGACCGACGGCGTTGCCCGACGATGTAACGCTCATACCGGGGGGCGGTGCGCTTCTGGTTGGCGACAAGGGCGTGCTGCTGTACGATACGTACGGCCACAATCCGCGTATGTATCCGGAAAGCCTGATGGAAGAATATGCAGATGTTCCGCAGACGCTTCCCCGGATTCCGGACAGCCACGAGATGAACTGGGTGAATGCATGCAAGGGGTTTGCCGAAGCCACTTGCCCGTTTTCCTATGCCGTACCGCTTACCGAGGTTATGTTGCTTGGTGTCGTTGCCATGCAGCATAATGGGTTGATCAAGTACGATGGGGAAACGATGACCATCCCCAATGCTCCGGAGGCTGAGGAGTATCTGCATCGTCCGTATCGCGAGGGCTGGGAGATATAGCGGATGTTTGCGGCCGTTCGCGGCTGGGAGCACAGGCTCTTCGAGCTTGTTTTGCCGGTATCGGCGCTCGCAATGTTCGCGAATGTCGGGGGCGGGGGACAGGGCGATTTCAGGGAAGGCCCCCCGTACGATTCCTTCGAGGCGCTTGCCACGCTCGAAGCGGCCGAAGGCTTCCGGGTCGAAACCTTCGCCGCAGAGCCGCCGATTGCCGCAAGGTGGTAGCGCTGCCGTGCGGAGATTGAAATATTGCGGAGGCTCGATGCGTCTCCGATGCCCGTTGGCCTCGATGAGGACATCGATATACAGGAGATGGCCGACCTCCTGGCGTTTTTGATCAGAGCATCCTAAGGGCGGCTACGCCGTGCCTTCCAGCGCCTCGCGCATGGCCTCTACACTCGTGAATTTTACCCGGGGGCGTCCGGCTTCCTTGCCCCGAGCGGTTTCCAGTTCGTCGAGGCGCATCCAGTCTTCGTAACTGAAATAATCCCGACAGCGGTTGCGTATCGTGCGCTCTGCCTCTTCGGCCGATGGGGCTTCCGGGCAAAGAAGGATCCCGTTGCGCACATCTTCCAGCATACAGGTCGCCGTTTCCAGGGAATCGGCCTTGTTTGTGCCGATGACCCCCGAAGGTCCCCGCTTGATCCATCCCCCGGCGTATTCGCCTGTCGCATGCTTGCGGGTAGCGAGGTCCACTACGCGGCCTTGCTCGTTAGGAATTACGTTCCGCTGTTCGTCAAAGGGAACGTCGGTCAGTGGGACGCCCCGGTATCCTACGGATCGAAAGATCAATCCGGCGGGGATCGTTTCGAAACGATCGGTGGCGCGCGGGCTCAGGCGTCCGTTTTCGCTTCGATGCAATTCGTTATGTACTACCCGTATTTCCGCTACCCGGCCTGCGTTATCCCCGACGATCTCGGTGGGTGAAACGAGGAAGCGTATGTGCAGGCGTTTTGCCTTTCCGGAGGGACTGCATTCGGCAAATCCCCGAACGATCTGCACGTTGCGGCGAATGCCGCGGCTTGCGGATGCGAGTGCTTCCTCGCTAAGTGGGTCAAGCGTCGCTTCTTCCGGGCGCACGATGGCGTCGGCGCCCTCCAGCGTACCCAGTTCCTTGACCTCGGGAGGAGTGAATGCAGCCTGGAGCGGACCGCGTCGGCCCAGCATATGAACCTCGCGGACCTGGCTTTCGCGCAACCTTTCGAGCGCATGATCTGCAATATCCGTAGCCGCAAGTTCTTCCGGGGTGCGGCACAATATGCGCGCTACGTCGACGGCGACATTGCCGACGCCGATGACGACAACGGATTTTGCGGACAGATCGAACTCGAGATGCCGGTAGTCGGGATGTCCGTTGTACCATGCCACAAATTCTGTCGCCGAATGGCTGCCATGCAGGTCTTCGCCGGGAATACCGAGTGAGCGATCCGTTTGCGCCCCGGTGGCATAAAAAATCTGATGGTAATGGCGCTGCAGGTCGGCGCGGGTCACGTCCGAACCGAAACACACGTTTCCAAAAAAACGGAACCCGGGCCTGGAGGCGGTTTTGTGGTAGACCCGGGTGACGTTCTTGATACTCTGATGGTCAGGCGCCACGCCGCCCCGGACCAGGCCGAATGGAGTAGGAAGCCGATCGAACATGTCAATCTCGACATGCAGATCGGATTGCTTCAGTAAATAATCGGCTGCGTAGAAGGCGGCGGGGCCGGCGCCGACAATAGCGATGCGAAGGGGGTGATTTTCGGTGCCCGGTGCCGACATAGAGATCGAGGGACTATTAGCCAAGTACTGTGTTGGTGTATGTATCTGTTCGGTATACGATGTGCCGCATCATGCAATAAACATGCACCCCGCCGTAAGGGGGATACCCGCTCGTACATCACATACTGCAAGGATACTCTGATCGAAGCGGTTTTGATCAGAGTATCCTTAACCATATCCGGATAAAATACGAAGCGTACATTCAGGATAGCATGAAGACGATATGTTATGGGCGCCGGGTCATCGCCGTTTGTCGGGCAATGCCGCAATGCCTATCATGCAAAACCCTTTTTTGTTTGTCCTGGAATTCCCTTGTCGGGGATATAGCAGCACGTGTTTGCAGCTACCGGTTCTTCATCGACAGTATCCGCTCTTCACTTCAGACAGTGGGTCGGCCTGGGCGCAGGTGCGCTTTTATGCGTAGTCTTGCTGTTTATGTCTCCTCCCGCGGAGATGCCGCTTCCTGCCTGGAGAGCAGCGGCTGTGGGCATACTGATGGCAATCTGGTGGATGACCGAGGCCATTCCTATATCCGCTACGGCGCTTCTGCCGCTTGCGCTTTTTCCTCTACTGGGCATTGCGGATATACGCGCCGCGGCAACTCCCTACGCGAATCCGCTGATTTTTCTTTTTCTTGGCGGTTTTTTGATTGCGGCGGGTATGGAGCGATGGAATCTTCACCGCCGTCTCGCCTTGCGTATCATCGCCATGATGGGGCCGCGTCCCTATGCGATTCTGGCCGGGTTTATGATCGCAGCCGCGTTTTTGAGCATGTGGGTCAGCAATACGGCGACAGCGCTGATGATGCTGCCGATCGGGTTGTCCGTGGCGGAACTCGTGCGCCGGACCGACTCGAAGGAGGTGCAGCATTTTACGATAGGGCTTATGCTGATTATTGCGTATTCGTGCAGCATAGGCGGTATTGCGACACTGGTTGGAACCCCTCCGAATGCGTTTTTTGCGGGATTCATGCTGGAGACGTACGGCGTGTCCGTCGGGTTCGTGGAATGGATGCAGGTCGGCGCGCCCATGACCCTGATCGCTCTCCCGCTTATGTATTTTGTGCTTACAAGGGTGATCTATCCGATCGAAATCCGGGAAATTCCTGGCGGAGCTGCATTCATCCGTTCCGAACTGGCTGCAATGGGGCGCATGAGCCGCCCGGAAAAGATGGTGATGGTTCTGTTTGTCATCGCTGCCGCCTTGTGGATGACGCGGCCTCTGCTCGCGCCGATGATTCCGGGTCTGTCGGATGCAGGAATCGCTATGGGGGTCGGCTTGCTCTTTTTTCTGTTGCCGGTCGATATCCCTAAAAGGGTGTTTCTGCTCGAGTGGAACGATGCCGAACGTTTGCCATGGGGATTGCTCGTTCTGTTCGGCGGCGGGTTGAGTCTTGCAGCGGCGATCAATGACACCGGGCTGGCGGCCTGGCTTGGCGGGCAAGCCGTTCTTATCGAAGAATGGCCGGTTTTCCTGATTGTACTGGCTATAGCAACTACGATCATTTTTCTGACGGAATTGACCAGCAATATCGCAACGGTTGCCGCGTTTCTTCCGATCGTGGCTTCTATCGGGGTGGGCCTCGGCGAGTCTCCTCTGGTGTTCGCCGTGCCCGCCGTACTTGCCGCAAGCTGCGCATTCATGCTGCCCGTTGCGACGCCCCCGAACGCCATCGTATATAGCAGCGAGTACGTAACGATTCCCCGTATGGCGCGCGCCGGTATTCTTTTGAATATTCTTTTTATTTTTCTGGTGAGCCTCATAGGGTACATCTTGCTTCCTCTGGTAAATCTCGGATAGCGCCACATGCTGCGGCAGCTGCTTGCTTTGGGCATCGTTCCGATCCGTTGCCTTGCAGGATGCGAATCGCTACATTGATTTCCTAATGAACACAATCCGTGCGCGCCCCTCGCAGCTTCTGGGCTTTGCAGACTTAATCAGAGTATCCCGTATTCGATTCCATAACGAACTATCATGGCGATCATAGCAACCGGAAACGTTTGGTGGAAAAAATTGCACTGGCAGATACTGATCGCGATGGCGATCGGTATCGGGGCTGGTATGATAGGAGGGGAGCCCCTCGCCGATAGGGTGGAATGGATCGGACAATTGTTCATGAAGCTGCTTCGTATGGTTATCGTCCCTCTGGTGTTCGCATCTATTGTCGCCGGGGTCTCGTCGGTGGGTAGCGGTCGCGCCGTAGGGCGGCTGTTCTCTAAAACCCTCGGGTATTATGTACTGACAAGCCTGCTGGCTATCGCCACCGGCCTGATGCTTGTGAATATTTTCCGTCCGGGCGAAAAGACGGATGTCGCGAATGCTATCCAGGCCGATATGCCCGATCTCAAAACGCCCAGTTCCCCGGTGGATATTCTTATGGATATCGTACCGGCCAATGTGATCGAGGCGGCGGCGGGAACCCAGATGCTTGCGATTATTTTCTTCAGCATCATCCTGGGCCTGGCAATTGTGAGTTTGCCGGAGAAGCCGCAGGCCACGCTTCGGAATGTATTCGATGCGTTTTTCCAGGCCATGATGAAGATTACCACCGGTGTGATCATGGTGGCGCCCATCGGCGTTTTCGGTCTGATCGCCACGCTGGTAGGCCGTACGGGCTTTGAAACGTTCGGGGCTCTGGGGCTATACATGTTCGTGTTGTCGCTCGGCCTGACGATTCACCTGTTCGTTACACTGCCTCTGGTACTGTTTTTCCTCGGGCGGATAAACCCGATCGTGCATTTCCGGAATATGATCGAGCCGCTCGTTACGGCATTCTCGACCGCTTCGTCGGGCGCCACGCTTCCCGTCACGATGCAGACCGTGGAAACCAAGGTGGGTGTGTCGAGTCGCGTATCGTCGTTTACGCTGCCGATGGGCGCCACGGTGAATATGGACGGCACGGCGCTCTACGAATGCCTCGGGGCGATTTTCATTGCTCAGGCGCTGGGCGTGTCGCTGGGTTTCACGGAACAGGTGGTTGTCGTGCTTACGGCGTTACTGGCCTCGATAGGAGCTGCCGCCATTCCTTCCGCAGGCCTGGTGGTGATCTTTATCGTGCTGGAAGCGGTGGGGCTGACCGGGCCGGGACCGGCATTCATCGTGGGCGCCATGCTCGCCATCGACCGCCCTCTTGACATGTTCAGGACCGCCGTGAATGTGTATAGCGACTCATGCGGTGCCGCGATTATTGCGCGCTCGGAGGGGGAAGAAAACGTGGATACGCACGTCGTTACGTAGTTTTGGCCGAAATGCGCCCATAAGATTGCTGCGGACAGGTTACGTTCCTTTACAGAACCGGTCCACCGGCGAGCATATCCGGGGACGCCTTGTCCCTGTACCGTTCGAAGTTTTCTGCAAAACGGTTCGCCAGATCTCGCGCCTGTCGGTCGTACGCTTCTTCGCTGGCCCAGGTTGTGCGCGGAGACAGGATATTGGCGGGCAGGCCGGGGCATGCGGTCGGCACGGCAAAGCCGAAGACCGGGTCGGTTCGCATGCGTTGTTTACGCAGCGACCTATCGTGAATCGCATCGATTATCCGGCGCGTGCGGGCAAGGGAAATGCGCTTTCCGACGCCGTACGGCCCTCCGGTGAATCCGGTGTTCACGAGCCATGAATCGGTGTCGTGTTCGCGCATTTTTTCGGCCAGCAGTTCTGCATACCTGCCGGGGCGCCATACCATGAATGCTGCGCCGAGACAAGCCGAAAACGTGGCTTCGGGTTCCTTCACACCTTCCTCGGTACCCGCTACTTTTGCCGTGTATCCGCTGATAAAATGGTACATGGCTTGCCCGGGAGTCAATTTTGCAACCGGGGGCAGAACACCGAATGCATCGTAGGTCAGGAAGATAATATTATGCGGATGTTCTCCGATACAAGGGATCTTCGCATTAGCAATATATTCGACAGGGTACGACGCTCGCGTATTGACGGTGATGCTCGTGTCGGCAAAATCTACCGCCCGGGTTACTTGGTCGTATACCACATTTTCGAGAATGGTCCCGTAGCGGATCGCCTCGTAAATTTCCGGTTCTTTTTCGCGGGACAGGTTGATCGCCTTTGCGTAACAGCCGCCTTCTATGTTGAAAATGCCGTTTTCTCCCCATCCGTGTTCGTCGTCTCCGATCAGGCGACGACACGGATCGGCGGAAAGCGCAGTTTTTCCGGTGCCGGAAAGACCGAAGAACAGCGTGACGTCTCCATCCGGGCCCTCGTTGGCCGAGCAGTGCATCGACAGCACATGCTCCTTCGGCATCAGGTAATTCATGATGGTGAAGACGCCCTTTTTCATTTCTCCTGCATACGCCGTTCCGAGGATAATCATTTCCCGATCCTCGAAACTGAGATCGACGCTGGTTTTCGACGTCATATGCGAGGTGAGCCGGTTACAGGGGAATTCGCCGGCGTTGTAAATCGTATAATCCGGTTCGCCGAAATTCGGCAAATCTTCCTCGGGAACCCGGATGAGCATGTTGTGCATGAAAAGGGCATGGTATGCCCGTGAACAAACGATGCGCACCTTGATCCGGTGATTCGGATCCCATCCGGCATACCCGTCCAGGACATACAAATGATCTCTTGTGTTAAAGAAATCGATAGCCCGTTCCCGATTGACGAGGTAGGTATGGTGATCCAGTTCAATGTTGACGGGTCCCCACCAGATGTTGCGGCTGCTGTCGGGGTGTTTTACAAGCCGCTTGTCGGCAGGGCTGCGCCCCGTCTTGTCGCCGGATCGGATGGCGATGGCGCCACTGTCTACGATAGCGGCGGGTTCCTGTCGGACGATATGCTCGTAGAGCTGCGCAGGGGCGAGATTGCGGTATACCGGATCCACGTGTATCCCGGCATATTCGAGCGAAATCCGGTGGTGCATGCTGATTTTTGCTGGTGAACGAGGCGAGTAGCCGTTGGGCAATGCAAGCGGGGGTGGGGATGGCAGGCCCATATCCCACCTCTTTTACAGGTTGGCTATAGTGCGGAAAGAAGCGTGCAGGGCAGGGTAGAGGTCGCGGTATGCACGGTAGCAGCGACGGTAGCGCGCCGCCGTTTCCGGATTTTGAGGAGTATTCCCGGTCACGCGGATAGTAGCGCTGCAAGCCTCGTGGACATTGCGCCAGGCTCCGACGCCTGTGCCGGCGAGCAGCGCGGCGCCGAACGCGGCTCCTTCCGTAGTATTGACGGTGACCAATTCTGTTTCCAGCACGTCCGCCAGAATTTTTCTCCAGAGCATGCTACGGGCGCCGCCACCGGATATCCGCACCTGATCGATGGACGTCAGGCCCGCGCTCCGCATAATTTCGAAGCTGTCGCGCAGGCCGAAGGCAACGCCTTCAAGAACCGAGCGAGTCATGTGTTTGCTTTCGTGGCGAACCGTTAATCCGACAAAGGCGCTGCGCGCCGCGGGATCGGCATGGGGGGTACGTTCTCCGGTCAAATAGGGAAGAAAAAGGAGTCCTTGCGAGCCGGGCTGCACATCTTGCGCAGGGTCGAGAAGATCGTCCCACGACTTGTTCGGGAAAAGCGTGTCCCGGTACCATCGCAAACTTCCCGCTGCCGAAAGCATGACACCCATCAGGTGCCAGGTATCCGGCGCCGCGTGGCAGAAGGCATGCAGGCGCCCATCCGGGTCGATAAAGGGTTTTTTCACGGAAGCGAATACCACCCCGGATGTTCCGAGCGTGAGCGCCACGATACCTTCCTGTACCGCTCCGACCCCAACGGCTTGTGCACTCTGGTCGCCGCCTCCTGCGACGACGGGCGTTCCCGCAATCAAACCGGTAGCTTCCGCAGCTTCGGGTGAAACTGTTCCCGTGATGTCCGGACCTTCGTGCGTAGGGGGGAGCCATTGGGAGGGAATATCGAGCTTTGCAAGCAATTCGCTTGACCAGTCGCGCTTGCGCACATCGAGCAACAACGTGCCTGCCGCACCCGCCCGATCCGTTGCGTACTCTCCGGTGAGTCGAAACCGCACATAATCTTTCGGGAGAAGCACTTGCCGGATTTTGTCGAAAATCGCCGGTTCGTGCCGGCGGACCCACAGGATCTTTGGGGCGGTGAATCCGGTCAGCGCATCGTTTCCCGTGCGTGCAATCAGTTCCGCGCGTCCTACCCGTTCAATAATATCATCGCATTCGGCGGAGGTGCGCTGATCGTTCCAAAGGATCGCAGGACGCAGCACGCGGCCGGCGGCATCCAGCAAAACAAGACCGTGCATCTGGCCTGTCAGTCCGATAGCGGTCACTTCTTTGCCCGGGATATCCGCTTCGGCCAATATCTTGCGTATGCTTTCGGTTGCACCATGCCACCACAGGGAAGGAGCCTGTTCGCTCCATTGCGGGTGCGGCGTGTCTAAGGCATACTCCGTGGACGCCGTTTGCAGGACCGTGCCTTGTTCGTCGATCACGAGCGCCTTTGTTGCCGTGGTCGAAACGTCTATACCAACGAAATACGACATGGATTGATAGGTAGGAAGGAGATATTTGCCGGAATGTACGAGCAGGAAGCTGCATAAGCATGAAAGAATATAGGATACTCCGATCAAGACCGCTTCGCCCGGCGCTTCACTTTCGCAAGCACAGGACGTCATGATTCCATCTTCGGAATCAGCGGAAATCACTGCGGATTCGGGGCGTCGCGGGCGTGACGCGCCCTTCGGGAGGCTGCGAGGGGCGCCCTGGCCGCGTCATTCCTCATTATGCGGGGCCTGCCACATTGCTTCGTCATTTCTTGCCGGCGCACCCCTCTCAGCCTCTGAGCTTTGCGGACTAAATCAGAGTATCCTGCAAAAAGGGATGGCCCGTCCGGCGGACCATCCCTTGATAATTCTTCTTTACAAATTTTTCAAGCGCACCCCGGTGCGAGGGCCGGGAATATGCTTGCCGATGCGTCAGGCTGACGCCGTAACCCAAAGATCGCAATACCCTTTCGGGTGAATGGGGCCTTTGACGACCGTACATCCTCCGCACTGCATGCCACCCTCGGGTATCGTATATAGCTGGCAATTGGAGCACATTTTCTCCATGTCTGCCGTCATGTCCACATAGTTGGTTGCTTCCCGCTGCATGATCTCGGCATCCGTCAATCCTGACGTATCCATGCAGGAAAATCCCTCCTCCATGGGAGCCTCTTCCACGGTCATGCTTTCTTCCTGCATATCCATGGATTCCTCGCTGCCTGCTCCGCTACCACCGCCGCAAGCCGAAAGAATAAGGGGCGTGGCTACGCCGGCTGTGCCAAAAACCGAGAGTTTCCTGAGGAAATCCCGTCGGGAGGTATTTTCGTGGTTGTCGTGCATGTTCCTGTGGCTTTTGTATACTGTCGTTGCGAGAAAACCGCCCTCGTGTCAGGTACATCGACATACCGACAGCGCAAGCGATGCACATTATGCGTGCCAACGGAGATACTATTTATTGATTGATTAAAGTTCCGGTTCATGCCTTGCGGAAGCAAATTTAGAAGTGGTCTAAATTTACGTATGCATAGAACGGGGTCGGTTTGGCTGGAAAGATTTCCGGGAATACTCCCAATGGATCACTTGCCCGCGGATGTCACGATGCGTTATCTCCACTCCGAAGCCGGAGGCGGGGACAGGATGCGGGCCTTGCTTTCCGGTGAGGAAATCCAGCGTGTTGAGGCATTTGCCGATCCGAAGCGCCGCAGGGAATTCGTGTTGGGGAGGACGGCCGCCCGCTTGCTCTTGTCCGAGCGCCTCGATGTGGCGCCGTCCGAGGTGGCGCTCAAGGTGGCGGAGAGTGGCGTTGTTGAGGTCGCTTCGGGTGGATTGTATCTTTCCATTTCCCATTCCGGGGATTGGGCTGTTGCCGCCGCATCTCCACGTCGGATCGGGGTGGATATCGAGCGGATAGCTCCGCGGTTTTCCGAACTTGAGCAATACATGTTGCATCCCGACGAACCATCCTTGACGGATGTGCTGCCTCTCGACAAGGAACGGGCGAATATTTTATGCTGGACCCTGAAAGAGGCAACGCTCAAGGCCATGCACAGAGGTCTGGCTTATTCCCCGAAGAAACTTCGCCTCGATGTGGATTTCAAGAGAAGTCGGGCAACTGTTCGGGATGCCGACGGTTGCCTTTGGGAAGCCTGGTTCGAAGAGCGGGATGGTTATTATGCGGCGGTATCGATTGCCCTGCTATAAGGCGGGTTTAATGAATGGATACCAAAGGGACATTCTGTAAACCTGTCTTGTGAGTGCGGTATGAGCGGCGCAAAGGAATCGCTTCCATCCGGTGACAAATACGCCGAAGCAGCGCCGGGGAAGGTCGTTCTGGGGCCCGGATGGAACGGATGCGGAGGGGCGGTCTTGCAAGGGCTACAGCAAACATTCGCGGCCTATGCTCTCGACGAGGTGCGTCCGATGCTGGACAAGGCCTGTCGGGCGGCGGAAGACGGGCTGCATGTGGCTGGTTTTGTGGCATACGAGGCGGCGCCTGCATTCGATCGGGCGATGCGATGCAAAATTCCCCGCACGCCCCTGCTCTGGATGGCCGCTTTTTCCGACCGCAGGGCATGGGCGCCCGAAAGCGCCCCGTCCGATTTGGCCTGTCTTCCGGTTCCGCTTCCTGCACGCTTTGCACACGATCCCGCGCACTACCTTTCTCTCGTCAAGACCGTCCGAAAGCATATTCGGGAAGGCGATGTCTATCAAGTCAATATCACCGGCCCGATGTTCTTTGTCCCTCCCTGCGAGCCGTGGCCCCTTTTTCAAGCCCTGCTGCGTCGTCAGCCGGTGCCGTACGCAGTCTGGCTTGACGCCGGATCCGTCCGGATACTCAGCTACTCGCCCGAATTATTCTTTGACCGCCGGGGCGATTGCGTAACGACCCGGCCGATGAAAGGCACGGCGCCCCGGGGGCGCAATGCTTCGGAAGACACGGCATTCGAGCAGTGGCTGGAACAGGACGAAAAAAATCGCGCCGAGAATGTCATGATCGTTGATTTGCTCCGCAACGATTTGTCCAAATGTTGCGAGCCGGGCTCGGTGCATACTACTGATTTGCTTAGCACGGAACGTTACGAAACGCTTATTCAGATGACCACGTCCGTCCGGGGACGTCTGTCTCCGGGTGCGGCCACCCAGGATATTTTTGCGGCATTGTTTCCATGCGGCTCCGTGACCGGTGCGCCCAAGGTAAGGGCCATGGATATTATCCATCGCTGCGAATCGGAGCCCCGCGGCGCGTATTGCGGCGCCGTAGGGTACATGCACAGGGACCGTGCGGTTTTCAATGTCGCGATCAGAACGGCCGAGATGCTGCCCGGGGAATCTCGGCTGGGCGTCGGCAGCGGTCTCGTGTGGGATTCCGTTCCGGAAGAGGAATACGAGGAATGCTTGCTCAAGGCCGGATTTCTGACCGGTTCGAGTGCGTCTCCGCCGGTGTGCGGTTCACCCGTCGTCTCGTCTCCTTCCGTGCTGTTGCGCGAGCGGGGATCGACAGGGGATACGCCTCGCGCCCTGCTCATCGAGACCATGCGCTGTGAAGAGGGCGCCATTGCGCTCCTTGAGAGACATGTGGATCGCGTAAGCGCCTCTGCCCGAACACTGGGGTACGCTTTCGACGAGCACATCTTTCGCCAGTGCGTGGCGGATGCCGTTTTTTTAGAGGGGCTGTGCAGGATCCGCGCCACGTTGAATGCCGCCGGGCACATTGAGGTCTCCGTGCATCCGCTTGATGGGGCGCATGCACCCGGGGCATGGCGTCTTTGTCTGGCCGATGTACGTATCGATTCCTCCGATCCGTACCGTCGTCATAAAACGACATACCGGGAGCGCTACGATCGCCTGCACCGCGAGGCGGTACGGGAAGGGTTCGACGAGGTGATTTTTTTGAACGATCGAGGAGAAGTGGCCGAGGGTTCACGTACGAATGTCGTGGCGAAATTCGGCTCCCGGCGCATTACCCCCCCGGTGGATTCGGGGGCGCTTCCGGGGGTATACCGGCGTTTTCTTCTGGAGACGTGCAGCGATTTGGAAGAAGGCGTACTGTTTCCCGAGGATTTGCGCCGTGCGGACACGCTCTACGTATGCAATGCCGTGGCGGGATGCGTCCGGGCCCGCTTGCACGGCGCGGACGACCGGGTCGATGAGGAATCTCCAACCTGAAAAGAATCTCCAATTGCATTGCCGTGTAAGGATTTCCATGCGAAGCGGACCTGTATTTTAAGGATACTCCGATCAAAACCGCTTCGCCCGGCACTTTCCTTTCGCGCGTAAAGGGCGTCATGATTCCATCGTCGGAATCAGCGGGAAACACTGCGGATTAGGGGCGTTGCGGACGTGACGCCCCGAGCTTTGCGGACTTAATCAGAGTATCCTTTATGGAATGGATTGGACGAATTGCCGTACGTTTAGTACGTTACAGGGTTGTGCAACGAACCGGGTGAACGATCAATGAGCGATCAGGTAACTGCTGCGTATTCCGGACAGGCTGATTTGTATTCGCCGTCCGCCGCCTTCAGGAAAAGGGCATGGATTTCCTCCCGTGAGGCATACGATACCCTCTACCGTCGATCCATAGCCGACCCGGAAGGGTTCTGGAGAGAACAGGCCGCGCGCATCGACTGGTTTCGCCCCTTCGACGCCGTCAGGAATGTCTCCTGGGCGAGCAACGACCTGTACATTCGCTGGTACGAGGGGGGAACCCTGAATGCGTGCTACAATTGCGTAGACCGGCATCTTGCCGAACATGGGGATCGCACGGCGTTTATTTTCGAGCCGGACGATCCGGACGAAGCTCCGCGGCATATTTCCTGGCGCGAACTGCACCACGAAGTGTGTGTATTCGCCAATGTGCTCAAGCGTGTCGGTGTGCAGAAGGGAGACCGCGTCACGATCTATTTGCCGATGATCCCGGAAGCTGCCTACGCGATGTTGGCATGCGCCCGGATCGGTGCGGTACACTCCGTGGTGTTTGCGGGTTTTTCCCCGGACTCTCTTGCAGACCGTATCCTCGATTGCGATTCGACGGTGCTTGTTACCGCCGACGAAGGGGTGCGCGGCGGCAGGAAAGTACCGCTCAAGCGGAGTGCCGACAAGGCGCTTGAACGTTGTCCGGATGTAGAAGCGGTTGTGGTTGTCCGGCGTACCGAATCGGGGGATTCGCTCGTTGAAGGACGCGATCACTGGTATCACGAGGCGCGCGAGCATGTGGATGCCGATTGCGATCCGGAGGAGATGGATGCGGAGGATCCTCTTTTCATTTTGTATACGTCGGGTTCTACCGGCAAGCCGAAAGGCGTACTGCATACGACCGGGGGCTATCTGGTGTATGCCTCGCTTACGCACCAGTACGTGTTCGATTGCCACGAGGACGACATTTTCTGGTGCACCGCCGACGTGGGATGGATTACGGGGCATTCCTATATGGTGTACGGCCCCCTTTTGAACGGCATTTCCCAGGTTTTTTTCGAGGGTACGCCGACCTGGCCCAACCCGTCGCGGCTCTGGGAGGTGGTGGACCGGCATGACGTCACCATTTTCTACACGGCTCCGACCGCCATTCGCGCGCTGATGCGAGAAGGCGACGAGTACGTTACGCGTACGGACCGGAGTTCGCTCCGGGTGCTTGGCACCGTAGGCGAACCTATTAATCCGGAAGCATGGAAATGGTACTACGATACGGTGGGGCAGGGGCGTTGTCCGGTTGTCGATACCTGGTGGCAAACCGAGACCGGTGGCATCATGATTGCGCCGTTGCCTGCAGCCATCGACCAGAAACCCGGCTCGGCAACCCTTCCTTTTTTTGGTATCCGTCCCGAATTGTTGAGTCCGGATGGGGTCGTGCAGGAAGGTCCGGGCGAAGGATTGCTGGCCATTGGGGATTCGTGGCCAGGGCAGATGCGCACCGTCTACAAGAATCACGACCGGTTTGTCCAGACGTATTTCAGCCGGTTCGAGGGCAAGTATTTCACGGGGGATGGATGCCGCCGTGACGAGGACGGGTATTACTGGATCACAGGCCGGGTGGACGATGTGCTCAATGTGTCGGGGCACCGGATGGGTACTGCGGAGATCGAGAGCGCACTCGTGTCGCATGGCCAGGTGGCGGAAGCCGCCGTAGTCGGGTTTCCCCACGACATCAAGGGACAAGGTATCTACGGATTCGTGACGCTCGTGGCGGGGATTGATTCGAGCGAGGCGCTGCGCGCCGAACTCGTGCAGCATGTTCGCAAGGAAATCGGCCCTATCGCCAGGCCCGACTGCATTCAATTTGCGCCTGCGTTGCCGAAAACCCGGTCCGGCAAGATTATGCGCCGAATTCTTCGTAAAATAGCAGCCAACGAATATCGGAACCTTGGCGACACGTCCACTCTTGCCGATCCAGGGGTGGTCGAGGAGCTGGTTGCAAGCAGCCAAACCCGGTAAACACATGGAGCGAAGAACATTTCTCAGGACAGGCGCAGCAGTTGCCGCCGGTTCCGCTCTGGCGGCGCCAACCGTTCTCGAAGCCTCGAGCGGCTCTTCCCGCATTTCATCCCGTGCGCGCAATGCGGGTCTTAAACATTCGGTATGCCGATGGTGTTATTCCGGCTTGACATTGGAGCAATTGAGCGCCGGCGCGCAGTCTATCGGGATGCACTCCGTGGAATTGCTGAGCGCCGAGGAATTTCCTGTCGTCAAGGAATATGGCCTCGTGTGTGCGATGGCGAACGGGCCAACCTCGATCCCGGATGGGTTTAACCGCACGGAATTTCACGAACGGTTCATATCCGGATTCAAGCAGCTTATTCCTCAGGTGGCCGCTGCCGGTTTTCCGAACATTATCTGCTTTTCCGGCAATCGTCGGGGTATGGATGACGAAACGGGGCTGGAGAATTGTGCCCAGGGTATTCAGCAGGTCGCAGGGGATGCGGAGCGGCACGGCGTCACGATATGCATGGAGTTGCTCAACAGCAAGGTAGACCACCCCGATTACATGTGCGACCATACGCATTGGGGTGTCGAATTGGTAAAACGGGTTGGTTCCGAACGCTTTAAGCTATTATATGACATCTATCACATGCAGATCATGGAAGGGGATGTTATTCGTACGATCCGCGAAAACCACGAGTACATCGGGCATTACCATACCGGGGGCAATCCGGGGCGAAACGAAATAGACGAAACCCAGGAATTGAACTACCCTGCAATCATGCGGGCGATCCGCGAGACGGGGTACGCCGGCTATATCGGTCAGGAGTTCATCCCCTCGCGTACGCCGCTTGTCAGTTTGCGTGAAGCGGTTGCGCTTTGCGACGTGTAACGTTTCTTTAATCTACCCACTTGTTATGACTTCCCGAAGAAAATTTCTGACCCGGATAGGCTCGGCGATAGCTGCGCCGGCTGTATTGCCTCTCGTTGGTTGCGGCGGGCAGGAAGAAGGTGCCGCTCCCGTTTCCGAGCCCGGCGTGAGCACTTCCGCGGGGATCGATACGCCCATCGGTGTGCAGTTGTACAGCGTTCGAAACGAGCTCGACATGGATCTTGCCGGTACGTTACGGGCCGTTCGGGAGGCGGGATTCGACCGGGTAGAGACCTACAGCCTGCACGACATGCCGGCAGTCGATTTTCGCGCCTTACTGGACGATTCAGGTCTTTCGGCGGGAAGCATGCATGCTCCGTACGAGCGGGTCGCCGGCGATATCGGAGCGGTTACGGAAGAAGCGCATGCGTTGGGGTCTCCCTGGGTCGCTGTCGCCTGGATCCCCCACGAGGGCGATTTCGATGTGGACGATATCGACCGTGCTATCGCCGACTTTACGGCAGCCGGCGAAGCGCTCAAATCGGAGGGGCTGCGTTTTGCGTACCACTGCCATGGCTACGAATTTATCGAGGCGGAAGGAGGCGGCACGCTTTTCGACCGCTTCATGGAAAACACCGAGCCGGGCGTAGTAGACGTGGAAATGGATGTATTCTGGGTCAAGTGGCCCGGTTTTGACCCGGTGGCGCTGATCGAAAAATATCCGGGGCGTTTTCCGCTGTATCATATGAAAGACATGCGGGAAGGTACTGTACCGGGTGATTTAAGCGGCCACGCACCGCTTGATACGAATGTACCCGTGGGCATGGGAATGATCGATTTCCCGGCGATCGTTCAGGCGGCCGAAGCAAATGGGGTAGAGGAGTATATCATCGAGTACGAGCATATCGATGCGCTGATTTCCATCCAGCAGAGTCTTGAGTATCTGCAATCGCTGGAGGCGTAATATCCCCATGCATGTCGCCAAGGCTTACTGGCGCCGACAGCTTCGGCGAACCGGTCTACTACTTGTTGTCTGGGCCGTCGCCGGCTTTGGATGCAGTATTCTGTTTGTCGAGCAACTCAACCGGATATCCTTCGGAGATATGCCGTTCGGTTTCTGGATGGCGCAGCAAGGGTCCATTTACGTATTTATTCTGTTGATTTTTCTGTACGCGCTGCTCAGCGGACGCGCCGACCGTCAGGCAACCCTTGAAGCCGATACCGAAGAGGATACGGCGCCACCACCGGCAAACGAGGGATAGGCCCCATTATTACTATGAGTATTCAAGCCTGGACCTGGGTTACGGTCGGCATTACCTTCGCTGCCTATTTGTATATCGGCTACCGGAGCCGGGTCAGATCCACCAAAGGTTTCTATGTAGCCGGGCAAGGCGTTCCCGCCATCGCCAACGGGGCCGCGACCGCTGCAGACTGGATGAGCGCCGCCTCGTTTATTTCCATGGCCGGCCTGATCTCGTTCATGGGTTTCGACGGGGCGGTCTATTTGATGGGATGGACGGGGGGATATGTGTTGTTGGCCCTTCTTCTGGCGCCGTTCCTGCGTAAGTTCGGACAATACACCGTACCCGATTTCGTCGGCGTGCGGTACTATTCCCAGGCGGCGCGCGTTGTGGCCGCCATCGCCGCCATTTTCGTTTCTTTCACGTATGTAGCCGGGCAGATGGCGGGCGTCGGCGTGGCGTTTGGGCGTTTTCTGGAGATCCCGTTCGAACTGGGCGTTGCCATCGGCATGGTTGTCGTGGCGTTTTTTGCGGTTCTTGGCGGCATGAAAGGCATCACGTATACGCAAGTGGCGCAGTACTGCGTGCTTATTTTCGCTTATACGGTTCCCGCTATCGCCATTGCGCTGCTGCTTACGGGAAATCCGGTGCCCCAGCTTGCCATGGAAGAGATTCTTCCCAAGCTGAACGCCATTCAGCACGACCTGGGACTGTCGAGTTATTCGAATCCGTTCACTGGTCTCTCCAAGCTGAATGTGTTTGCCATTACGCTTTGTCTGATGGCCGGGACGGCGGGGTTGCCCCACGTCATTGTCCGGTTCTATACGGTAAAGAACGTGAAGGCGGCGCGCTGGTCGGCATTCTGGGCCCTGCTTTTTATCGGAATCCTCTACACGACGGCGCCTGCGGTGGCCATGTTCGCCAAATACCACATTTTGCAGCAGTTTGCGGAACTGGGACCGGCCATCGCCGAGCAGAGTTGGATGCAGAATTGGGCGGCTACCGGGTTGGTGACGATTCCCGAAGGGGGAATACAAACGGCAGACCAACTCCTTGAAGCGATCAATCGCGATATCATTGTCCTTGCAACGCCCGAAATCGCAAGGTTGCCGGCGGTTGTCGTGGCCCTCGTGGCGGCAGGCGGACTTGCGGCGGCGCTATCCACGGCGTCCGGCCTGTTGCTTGTTATTTCCTCGGCGCTGGCGCACGACATTTACGGGTCGGTCATAAACCCCCAGGCTTCCGAAAAACGCCGCCTTTTTGTAGGCCGGGCTATGATCTTTCTCGCGGTTGTGGTGGCGGGCGTGCTCGGCGTGTATCCGCTGGGCTTCGTAGCCGAGGTAGTGGCCTTCGCCTTTGGATTGGCCGCCGCCTCGTTTTTCCCGGTCATCGTACTGGGTATTTTCTGGAAGCGCGCAAACAAGCAGGGTGCGATCGCCGGCATGAGTATCGGCCTGGTCTTTACCTTCGTGACGATTGCGCTCATGCGGGCGCAAAACGTGATTCCGGGGATGGACGAGCCAGTGCTTGACCACTTCCTTGGTGTCGGCGCGCAGGGCGTCGGCGTGATTGGCATGCTGCTTAATTTTGCGGTTATGATAGGGGTCTCTCTGTGCACCCCCGATTCTCCGCTTTCCGTCAGGGACCTGGTCGAACGCGTTCGATATCCGAACGAATAGGACTGCGGGGCGTCAGGCGCCCGCTCCTTTTTCCGACCTTGCGACCTTTTCGTCCTGCGTCATGTCGCTCGCCATGCGCCATGCGCCGATGACGGGCCGGTTCAGCGGTTGCATGCATTCCCATCCGGTCAGACGCTCGAGTAGGGCGTCGGAGAGGCGTTGGCGGAAGAACGGATTATTCGCCAGTCCGCCCAGCAGAGTGATCCGGGGGCGTATCGCTGAACACCGATCGACAAGCCAGCATACTTGCTCGGTGAGCAGGGCAATATGTTTCCGGACGATCGCTTCGGCGACGGCGTCCCCGTCGCACGCTCCCTGTATCACGATACGGGCGAATTGTTGCAGGGGTGTTTTTTTCTTGTACACCACCTCGAAGAGGTCTTCCTTGCTCGTTACATCTCCGGACGCCGCGAGAAGGTTGCGTAACGCCGTATCCGGTCCCCCGTCGAATGCATGCGCCACGGCGCGCAGGCCGGCGGCCCCGAGCGCATATCCGCTTCCCTCGTCGCCTATGAGGTAGCCCCATCCCCCAGCCCGCAAGAATTCGCCCGAGTTTGTGCGCGCCAGGCATACGGTGCCTGTACCGGAAACCACTATAATTCCGCTCTCGCCTTCGAAGGCGGCTTCCAGGGCGATGAGGCTGTCGTGCGTAACCTGTACCGGAATATCGCGCGCGGATGTCGGGATACGATCCCTTAGCCGGGCCCGAATGCCTTCATGGAGAAGGCGCTGATCTTGCGGGCGCCCCGCCCCGGCTACACCGGCGCATATGGAGGCAATGGACTCTCCGTGAAGGCGTTCGATAGCCTGCACGATCAAGTCTGAAATCACATCCGCCGAATCCTTGAATCCCACACGAGCGGGGTTTCCACAGGGACCAAACAGGTTAAGGAGTTCTTCTCCCTGCCTTTTTGCGGCCACCAATTCTGTTTTGGAGCCGCCGGCGTCTATGCCTGCATATATTCGTGCGTTGGGCGGCATGCCGTTATTCAGGAAAAAGCGTGGTGACGTATCGTACCGGTTGCTCTCTTTCCTCTTGCAGCATGTCTGCACGCAAGAAAGCGAACACGGGCGCACCCTTCGAAACGAGATATCTTCCAAAAGGGCGGTTCACCGAAAATCGGCGGGTCCGATAGCGGAGGGCGCCCCGCGCGGATGTGGAAATCCATGCTTCCCACCGGGCTGGTGAAGGCGGTTCCCTGTCGGATAGCGACGTGCCATACTGTAACGTGGTTACATGACCGGATCCGGGAATGAGAATCGGTGCGTATCGGGTTGCAGCGGCATTTTCCGTTTTCTCGACATATAAATCGCCCGCAGACCACACCGGGAAATAATATCGATGCGGCTGTGCGTCTTCCCAGCGCCATCTTTCCTGATTCATTCCGAATTTCTCGGCGAGATGCGTCACTGTCCGCTCCATGATCCGGCGTTCAATGTCATGCTCTCTTGGACCGGATCGCCCGGAAGCAGTGCTATCCGGCCATACGGCCGGCCACATGCCCGTACTGTCGAAATACAGGCTGGCCCATGTATCCATGATCGTCGCAGGGATGCTGGCCTTATCGAACGTGTATTCCCAATTTCGCAGGTAGGTCAGTGCGTTTGCGACAAGCGCAGGGTGTTTATCTGCTCCGTCAGGCGAGATTGTATCGATTAGTCGAGGCGTTATGTTTGCCGCCCATGTGCTCCGGAGATCTCGTATCCCTGCCGGGTTTTCCATGGAGCCCGGTTCGCTCGTTGCACGTTCCGCAAGGCGTTTTGCCGCCATGGCGGACCATGGGTTATTGCTTGTGGCCGTTACTCCGGCATGCCGGCTAACGAACAAGGGGGTTCCTGTTATGTACACCGAGTCGTTTCCGGATACGACCAGTCCATCGCCGTCCTGTAGTGCAAACGGCGCATCCGAACCGGACAATAACCCGAACCAGGCTGCAGCGTCGCTTACGGATTCCCAGCCCGGCCACTTTAGAAACGGCACGGTTTTCGCCGGATCCCGGGTTTCGTGCATATCCCGGGGGAAATCCGCTGCCGAAAGCAGGGAATCCGGCGCAAGAGAAAAGGCGCCCCGGTCTCGTCGGAAGCGCATAACCACTTCCTGGCCTTCGGCGATCGTCCATTTCTCATATTCGAAGGTTGGAGCCGGGGCATCGTCTGTGGCGGGATGCAAGGATACAGTGCTTGCAGGCAATACCGCCCATGATCGAGTGCTTGTATGACCGGCGGGCATGAACGGTGTGCCGATCCATGTAGCCCCCATAGCGGTTTCTTCCGGATACGTCATCGTTACTTCCTGAAAGAGGGGCAATGCAGATGCTCCGTACACATGCCGCTGCGCCAGATGCGTTCCAAGGCTATCGGTTATCGCCCAGGCCATGCTGCGGTCGAATCCGTGCAGGTGCAGCCACTCCTTCAGCAGACGATTTTCTTCGTGAAGCGCACGTAGCGTCGTCGGAGCATTCCGCAGCGAGTCGGGATGCGGCAACTCTGCGGCAAGCCATGCGAAGAGACGTTCGATCGCAAGCGGAAACCAGGGTTCCCACAGATCCGGTACGGTGCGAAGCAGGAGAAATTCGTGCAATTGCGCTGGGCGACGCTGGCCGAGTGCTGCATTAACCCCGTGTACATAGGCATCGAGAATATCCCGGTCTTCGGGGGATAGCGCTGCGTATGCCGCTTTGCTCATCGAATCGAACCGGAGGCGTTTAGTCAATCTGTCGAGTACGAGCAGTTCTTCGCCAAGCCATGCCGACAGGTTACCCCGGGCGGTTCGCTGCCGCAGGTTCATGGTCCATGCGTGTTCCTGCGCATGTAGATACCCAAGTCCTGCGTACGCGTCGCGGGCCGACTGCGCATGTACGGCCGCCGATCCGTTCTCGTAGACGACGACCCGGGTTGTTTCTCCTAATCCCGGTACATATGCTTGCGCCGGAGGGGCAGGCGCCCTGTACGACAAATAAAGTACGATACCACCGCCGATTACGAGGCAGAAGGCAACTGTCGCCGAGATGGCGATCGATTTTCTCATGTCAAATGGTTTCGTAGCTGTGCCGGGATCGTTTCCTGTCGAGCCAGGATGAAAATTCGTCCAGGCTTTTCGCATTCAGGCACTGTTCGGGGGTAAGCCATCCCTTGCGAGCGATTGAGACGCCCGGTTTCATGTAATCCAGCTGGTCAATGGCATGCGCATCGGGGTTGATGGAGATAGGAACGCCGCGATCCGTTGCATGCCGTATCCAACGCCAGTCAAGATCGAGCCGGAACGGATTGGCGTTCAGTTCGAGAGCTACCCCGTTCGCTGCGCAAGCGTCGATGATTTTTTCGTGATGGACGGGATATCCTTTTCGCCTCAGCAACAAACGGCCGGTCGGATGTGCAAGGATCATAGTGTACGGGTTTTCGATCGCCCGGATCAGTCGTTCGGTTGCTTCCTTTTCGGACATTTCGAAGCGGGTATGGATAGCCGCTACGATCAGATCGAACGTGGCCAGCACGTCATTGGGATAATCGAGCGATCCGTCCGCGAGTATGTCGCATTCGGTACCGCTGAATACCCGAAGGTCATTTCCGTATACCTTATTCAGTTCGCGAATTTCTTTCTGTTGTTCGTACACCCGCTCGATGCCTAGCCCGTTTGCAATGACCAGAGATCGGCTGTGATCGCATACGCCGTAGTACGCATATCCTCTCGCGTATGCTGCGTCGGTCATCTGGCGCAGGGTGTGCATCCCGTCGCTCCAGGTAGAGTGGTTGTGCAGCGTGCCGCGAATGTCTTCGTACTTGATCAGGTCCGGCAGTTCGTTCTTTGCAGCAGCCTCAATCTCTCCCATATTTTCCCGAATAGCCGGATCTATGAACGGCATACCGGCGGCTTCGAACAATGCATGTTCGGAGGGCGCACCGCCGGGAAGGTCACATCGGGTCCGGACAGCGGCTACGTGCGCCGGCGATCCGGTTGCTTTCCATAATGTCGCTCCGTATTGCGCTGGAGTCGTTACATGAATACGCAGAGGGAGCCCATCGGGAAGTGTGGCGAGGAGAATACGTTCTTCGCCTGCATCCTCCTTTAGGGTTTTCCACCAACCGGCCAGTGCGCGGCAAGCTTGTTCGGGGACGGCAGCCACTGCTACAATGACTATATCGTCCACGGTGTCGAGACTTCGCCGGAGCCCTCCCGCCAGATGGGCTTCGAGGACCTCGTCTATTCCCTGGATCGCTTCGAGGCAATGCAGGGCTTCCGCCATCGCCTGATCGTATCGCCGCCGCCCCTCATATTGTTTAAGGAGGCGAATATTTTCGAGAATGGCTTCCTGCATTTTCGATCCGAAACCGCTCAGGTCGGCGAGGCGCCCGCTGGCGGCGACTTCTTCCAGTTCTTCTACGGAGGTAACTTCCAGTTCCTGCCAGAGCCGCCTTACCTTTTTGGCCCCAAGTCCCTTGATACGCAAGATGCCGGGAAGCCCGGGCGGGATGGCGTCGAGCAGATCCTCATACAGATCGAAGGAGCCGCGTTCGAGAATTTCCCCTATTTGCGCGGCCAGGCCAGGGCCGATGCCAGGCAATTCCTCAAGAGAGTCATTGGCGGTGAGCGTTGCCGCCTCTTTTTCCAGGCGTCCGATCGCCCGGCTCGCGCTTGCAAAAGCACGGGCCCGGAATACGTTGCCGCCGGTAATTTCAATGAGTGCGGCGGTTTCCTTCAGAAGGCGGGCAATCTCTTTGTTGGCGGTCATAAAACATTCACGAACGAACTGTGCACGGGATCCTGTGTAACCGCTTCCTGTACCACAATTGCTGTCTTTTTTAGTGTATTATGCAGTTGGCGGGAAGCGGTGCGCGGGCGTTCCTGCTTTTACGCAGGAGTGTCCTGCGCAGGTTAAAAAAACTGTTCGCGCTTTTCCGTATCGGAGGTTTTCTCCGCCTGAACGAAGGGATCGATAATGAAGAAGTATCGGAAGGTGTTTACCTTCGGCTCAGTCGTTCTGGCCGTGGGTATAGTGCTTGGTTTCGAGCTGGGTTCCAGTATCTCCTGGGATAATACGGCCGAGTCGCTCAGAAAACTCGAGAACGCGTACCTCATGATTAATGAGCGGTACGTGCAGAACGTTTCTTCTTCGAAGTTGACCGAGAGCGCCATCGACGGGATGCTCGACGAACTCGATCCCCATTCGATATATATCGACGCGGAAGCGATGAAGAAGGTGCGAGAGGATTTCGATGCTTCGTTCGAGGGGATCGGCATCGCGTTCGAGATCATTGCCGGGCCGAACGGTATGGATACGGTAGCGGTGCTTAATCCATTGCCAGGCGGTCCCAGCGAGTCGGTGGGTATGCTATCCGGGGACCGGATCGTCGCCGTGGACGATTCGTCGGCCATCGGTTTTTCCTCGGAAGATGTTACGCGTACCCTGAAAGGGCCGCGCGGCGCCAAAGTCAAGGTTACGGTACGGCGTCCCGGCTACGAAGACCTCCTCGATTTCGTTATTACGCGCGACAAGATTCCTTTCTGGACTATGGACGCGTGCTACATGCTGGACGACGAGACAGGGTACATTCGTCTGAACCGGTTTGCAAGGACAACCTATTCCGAGTTCACGGAGGGTATGGACATGCTGCGCCAACAAGGTATGCGACGCCTTGTTCTCGATTTGCGCGACAATGCCGGCGGATTCATGGAAATGGCTGTGCAAATTGCCGACGAATTCCTGATGGACGGACAAATGATCGTCGAGGCTCGTAGCCGCCATGAGGAATATAACCAGCAGAACTATGCTCGCACCGGAGACGGTTTCGAGCGGGGGCCCCTCATGGTTCTTGTCAACGAAAACTCCGCTTCGGCAAGCGAAATTGTTGCTGGCGCAGTCCAGGATCACGATCGGGCGCTCGTTGTTGGGCGACGCACGTTCGGCAAGGGCCTTGTTCAGAAGCAATTCCCACTGCACGACGGTAGCGCCCTGCGCATTACGATCTCGCGCTTCTATACTCCCTCGGGACGTCTCATCCAGACGCCGTATACCACTGGGCAAAACGACGACTACTACGCATCGAAGCTGGATCGCCATCGCCTTGAAAGAACACTGACCATGTCGGAGATCCAGGATACGATACCCGATTCTCTCAAGTATACGACTGCCGGAGGCCGAATCGTTTTCGGGGGCGGAGGGGTTCTGCCGGACGTGATCGTATATCCGGATTCCTTGTCGGCTTTTGCCCGGACGGTCGTCGGGCAGCTACAGGATAATACCTTTGCCCGGGCATGGCTCGACCGAAACGGCGTTGCCTTTCAGGAAGAATGGGGGGAGCGTCGAGATGATTTTGCAACGAATTTTGCATTCGATCCGGGCGAATTCGACGTTTTTCTGGCTTTTCTCGATCAGTACGATATACATGTTACGCCGGACGGCGACCCGGAGCTTTCACGCACCGACGGGGCAGGGCGGTGGTTCAGCCGATCGGAGGTGGAGAGCGATCGGGAATTGCTGATGACTCGTATCAAGGCGCGCATTGGGCAACGCACCTACGACCGGGGCATGTGGTACGAAACGATAAGCGATGTCGATCATGTATTGCAGGAAGCGATGCAATTGTGGGATCATGTCGAGGAGGTACCCTTGCGGTAGTATGGGTCGTTTGCCGCGGGGCCCCGTGCAAAAAAATGGCAGAATGACCTTCTTCGCCGTTCCCTCGTTGACACTTCGCTTTTCAATAAGTATACTTGCTTGGTACGGCGATTAGGGCGTTGACGTGTTTCGGCATAGCGATGTCCGGCAAATGTTCCTGAACATTGCACAAACGCCGGATATCGGGGGTATCTTGCACATAGTGTACTACCTTCCGTACATTCCTTTACTTTATAACCGAAACACCGTGTTTTCCGGAGGAACCAATCGATGACTCTTCCCAACTTGATGGTATTGCTTTTGCAAGACGCGGCCTCCTCGGACGGGGGCGTCATCAACGTTCTTGTAGAGCGCTTTAACGAGGGCGGCCAGTGGATGTGGCCCGTTTTGATCTGTTTGATCATCGGGCTTGCTATTGCGTTCGAACGCATTATCACGCTCAACCGGGCCGACATCAACACCCGCAAATTCATTGTTGGTATCAAGCATTCGCTTGATGACGGCGGTGTTTCTGCAGCCGAGGAGATATGCGCAAAGACACGGGGTCCTGTCGCCGCCGTGTTCCAGGCAGGTCTTTTGCGCCACGATGAGGGCATCGATGCGGTTGAAAAAGCAGTTGTATCCTATGGCTCGATCGAGATGAGTTTTCTGGAGCGCGGACTGGTTTGGCTTTCGCTTTTCATCAGTCTTGCCCCGATGCTCGGGTTTCTTGGAACGGTTGTCGGCATGATCGAGGCCTTTGACGCCATTGAGTCGGCGGGCGACATTTCGCCGAGTCTTGTGGCGGGTGGTATCAAGGTGGCGCTCCTGACCACGGCATTTGGTCTTATCGTAGCGATCGTCCTGCAATTTTTCTATAACTACGCTGTGTCGAAGATCGACCGGATCGTAGTGGAAATGGAAGATGCTTCCATCGAACTTATCGATTCGCTGGTGCTGTTGCAGGCCGGCCGTCCGGTTGCGCCGCAGGTTGCCGATGTCGGCGATTCCGACGAATCCGTCTAACCGCAAACGTTTTTAGACCATGGACAACATAGTTCCCATCGCCATTTGGGCCGCTGCGGTTATTCTTGGGCTCGGTTTGCTCGGGATGCTGCTTTTCGGCATCCGGAGCATCGTTAACGGGAAGATCAACCTCGTTACGAGCGCCATCATAGTCATTCCGGTGATTCTCTTGCTTATTCTTGGCCTTATCGTCGGAGATTGGGCTGTAGCGGGCATATGGACGCTGGTTATCATGTTCGTGCTGGCGGTCGTAAGCCTGCTGGTATCCGGAATCAGAGGATTGTTCAACTGACAGGGCTCGTGCGTTGCTGCCGTTATCCGGGGCCGCTTTCTGAATCCAAGTATCCATACTCCAAAGTACGCAAGGCGTCATGGCTGGATTACTCAAAAAGAAAAAGGAGAGAGAAGGGGGGGAAATACCCACCGCATCCATGGCGGATATCGCCTTCCTGCTGCTCATCTTTTTCCTTGTTACGACGACCATCAATGTGGACACGGGCATTGGTATGACCTTGCCCCCGAAACTGGACGAGAACCAGGAGCCGCCTCCGGTCAGGGAGCGCAACATGCTCAAGATTCTCGTGAATGCCGAGGGGCGTGTGCTAATCGAAGACAAACCTTCGGGCATTCCCAGGGTCAGGCAGGAGGTCAAGAAGCATACCCTGAACGAGGGAGAGGATCCCAATTACGCCGAATCGATGGCCAAGGCCGTTGTTTCCCTGAAAACGGATCGCCAGACACCGTACGATATCTATATCGGCGTGCTTGACGAGATCTGGATGGCCTATTTCGAGATGTGGGATGCCGAAGCTCGTACAATGGGTTTTCCCGATTATACCACCTATCGGGACTATATCGATGAAAACGATGAAGCAAACCTGATTCGAAATAAGATCAAGGCGCAGATATCCATCGCAGAGCCGGATGCAGGATAAGCCGGAATCGGCCTGTTCCGTAGTACGATAAGCAATCACGCGATCGCAGGGCTTATGTCCACACACTTTAAGAAAAAAAGCGCGAAGTCGAGCCCGAGCATCCCGATGGCGTCCATGCCGGACATCATCTTCATGCTCATCATTTTTTTCATGGTAACGACCGTGCTCCGAGAGACGGAGATACAGGTGCGCACCATGTTGCCGCGCGCCGAGGCGCTTACCAAGATCGACCAGAAGCGTCTGGTTTCGTATATGTATCTCGGCCCCCTCAAATTGGCCAACAACGAATTGGGCGATACCTCCGTTCAGATTGACGATGCGCTTATCGAGGACTTGTCCTCGATTCGTAACATCATGTACCGCAAGTTACTCGATCAACCGAGGCTCATTGTGTCTCTTCGCGTGGATCAATCGTCGGAAATGGGGATTGTAACGGACGTGCAGCAGGAATTACGCGAGGCTGGTACATTGCGCATCAACTACTCCAGCAAGCCTGAAGTGATATAGGTTGTAGGCGCCAGCCGTATGCATGGAAGTTTTTGAATATGCTAAAAAGCCTCGCCGGGTCCGGCGGGGCTTTTCCGGTTAATGAAGTTATGATTCAGCGCAAACAATCGGCATATTTATTCCTGGGTTCACTGGCGCTCGGTGCTGTTCTTTTCTTTGAGGCTGGCGCCGTCTTCGGGGTGTTTCCCGGATATGTTCATGTGGTGTTTGGGGTGGGTGCGTTGGCCGGTTTGCTCGGCGCGATTTCTATTTTTATGTATAGAAATCGGGAGCGTCAGCATACATTGGCGCTCCTGGCGCAGATTCTCACGCTGGTATCGATGGCTCTGTTTGCGGTGGCCATGTATATCGATGGTATTCCTGACGTACTTGCCTCATCCCCGGATAAGGACACTACCGGCAGAGTGGTCACGATGGTACTGCTTGTTTGCGCCTATGCGTTCTTCCGGCTGGCCCGGAGGGCGATCCGGTCGGATATCGAATTGGTGCGTTCGGCGGGTCGTATTCGCTGACTGTGGACAGGAATCGAAAACCACGCAATGTGTAAGGGAAACAGACCGGCCTTGGTGTATTGGGTGCTTGCTGCCGGCATGATCAGTTTCTCGTTTAGTCCTATCCTTATTCGGTTTGCAGGCGGTGAAGCAGGGGGGGAAGCTCCCGGTCTGACGGTTGCTGTCTGGCGCACCATGATGGCGGCCGTAGTACTGGCGCCGTTTGCGTGGGTGCGTGCAAGGGCTGAGATAAAAGCGTTCGATCGCCGCGAGTGGTATATGATTTTGTCGGCCGGTATCCTGCTCGGGATGCACTTTGTGCTATGGATCGAGTCGCTCTATCGCACGACCGTGGCAGCGGCGTCGGTTCTTGTCACTACCAGCCCTGTTTTTCTGGCGGTGCTCGGCTACATATTTCTGAAAGAGCGGCTTTCCAAACCGATCAATGGGGCCATTCTGCTGGCCGTGGCGGGAGCAGCGACCATCGGAGTGGGGGACATGCTTAAAGGGGGCGGCGCCGGAACGCTTTTCGGCAATGGCCTGGCTCTGACCGGCTCGTTATTTTTCAGCGTGTACCTTCTCGTGGGCCGGGTCGTGCGCCAGAAGCGTTCCTGGCTGGCGTACGTGTTTCCATTGTATACCGTTGCCGCCGCCACAACACTGGTCATTGCCCTTCTGCTTAACGCCCCCTTGTGGGGTTTCCCTCCAATGTTTTACTTGCTGTGCGCAGGCCTGGCGCTGGGGCCGCAAGTGCTGGGGCATGGGTCTTTTAATTACGCCGTACGCTATTTTTCGGCAGCCCTGATCGGGTTGCTGGGGCTCATTGAACCAGTCGGTGCTTCCCTGCTTGCTTACGTGATATTCGACGAATTGCCGAGCGCCGTCGCCATGGCCGGGATGCTGGTGGTGCTGGTGGCCATCACCTTCGTAGTGCTATACCACAGGCGTACTCGGCCCGTCATTCCGATAACAGACTGAGAGAGAGAAGGGGGAGGGAGCTGCACGACAGGGAATGGTCAATTTATCTATGCCGGACTTCGTGCAAAGGGTACGCGAAGGCTTTCTTCGGCAGCGCGTCGAAGCGCCGGCGTCCCCGCGCGAAATAATCGATGACAATACTGTTCCTGTAGGTGGGCAGCACGGTTTCCGAAAGCGTTTCCGGCCGGATCGTGCCACAGGTCCAGGAGCCCTTCATGCGGTGCGCATCGGTGTAAGCCCGCATGATAGCCGTATATTCGGTGGGATGCCCTGATGCAAGTGCGCGCGCCGCCGCCGCCGCGTCCAGGGCGCATCGCGCCGCAAAAACCCGTTTCCATTCGGACTCCGGCAGGTTTTTGTACAGCATCAGCAGGTTATTCCGGAAGGTCAGATAGACCTTCCGGGGGTTTCCCCGGCGCAGCGATCCGCCGCCGATGTGGTACACTTCGCTGGCGGGTTGTACGCGGATTCGGTACCCGGCTCGTTGGAGCCGCCAGCATAAGTCGATTTCTTCCATGTGCATTTCGAAGCGCTCGTCCAGCAATCCCACCTTGTCGAGGGCAGATCGGCGGAGCAGCAGCGCCGCACCCGTACCCCAGAAGATATCGCAAGGCTTGTCGTATTGTCCGCAATCCTTTTCCAACCGGAAGAAAATGCGCCCGCGAGCAAAGGGATACCCCAGCCGATCCATAAATCCCCCCGAGGCGCCGGCGTATTCGAACAGGGACCGGTCCTCGTATTGCAATACCTTGGGCTGTACGGCAGCGATGTCTTCGCATGCCTCCAATTCATCCACGAGGGGATTGAGCCAACCGGGCGGCACAGTCACGTCGTTATTCAGCAGAACTATATATTTTCCCGTAGTATGCGGGATCGCTTCGTTATTGCCCTGGCAAAACATGGTGTTTTCCGTATAGCGCAGCACCCGGATGTTCGGGAAATGCTTGCGAATCCATTCGACCGAGCCGTCGTCCGAAGCATTGTCGGCCAGAATAATTTCCAGATTTTCGTAGTCGGTCGCCGCTACGGAAGGGAAGCATTGCTTCAGGAGCGGCAATGCATTCCAGGTAACGACGATAATAGACACGCGGGGGCGTACGTCTGCCATACCGATTGGGCTTTCTTTCGTAGGGTCGTATCTTCGCTGCGAATCCGGCGGAGAGCGGGCAGGCATTTACAAGTATCCAACGAGTTGCGCGCAGTATCGTTCGAACGATATGGCAGGGAGGCATCCATCATACGAAGACGCCCGTCGCGTTCTCCATGAGCATTGGGGGTACGACGACTTTCGTCCCGGTCAGTGGGACGTCATTCGACCCATTGTCGAAGGGCGGGATGTGCTTGCCATTCTTCCCACCGGCGGGGGGAAATCCATTTGCTATCAGGTCCCCGCTCTTCTGTACGAGGGCCTCGCCCTCGTGATTTCTCCGTTGATCGCGCTCATGCAGGATCAAGTGGCGGGGTTAGAGGCTCATAATGTCAAGGCTACGTACATCAACAGTGCATTGCCCCGGCGCGAGATAGAACAGCGATGGCTCGCCGCCGAGCACGGGAAGTATCGCCTTCTATATCTGGCCCCCGAACAGCTTTCTTCGGAGGCGTTCGCTGTGCGGGCTTCGCGCATGAACATCTCCCTGCTCGCCGTGGACGAAGCACACTGCATCTCCGAGTGGGGGCACAATTTCCGGCCTTCCTATCTGCAGATTGCCGCTGCGCGCAAGCAGATGGGAGATCCGCCGACCATTGCCGTTACCGCGACGGCTACGCCCAATGTGCGCAAGGACATTGTCGAACATCTGGCGCTGCGTCGCCCGGAACGCATCGTTCGGGGGTTTGACCGTCCCAACATCGTCTGGTCCGTTTTTCGGACAGAAAACAAGCGATCGAAGGTGCTTGACATTCTCGACGGTGTTCCGGGTTCCGGTATTCTGTATTCTAGTACCCGAAAGGGTGTCGAACGATGGGCCGACTGGCTTACCCGACGCAATCGGTCTTGTGTATTTTATCACGGCGGCATGGAAGGTTCCGTGCGCGAGCGGGTGCAGAACGGATGGATTCGCGGTCATCAGCGGATCATGGTTGCCACCAATGCCTTCGGCATGGGTATTGACAAACCGGATGTTCGCTTCGTCATTCATGTCGATCTGCCTGGGACGCTCGAAGGATATTATCAGGAAGCAGGGCGTGGGGGAAGGGATGGAAAAACGTCCTGGGCCACGCTCTTGTACCATCGGGGCGATCAGGAAACGCCGCGCATGCTTATTGAGGAGAGTCATCCGACGCCGAAGGAAGTGAGAAAAGTCTATGATGCGGTGTGCAATTTGGCGCAACTGGCAGTGGGCAGTGAGATGGACTCGCCTGTGCCTGTTCGGATCGATCCGATCGCTCGACTCACGGGGTTTTCTGCGGGAAAAATAAACACGGCCGTGACGCTCCTTGCACGTCAGGATGCATGGCGGGTGCTTCCGCAGCGGGGGTATGCCGGGCTGATTCATTGCCGGCGACCGGTCTCTGTGTTTCGGGAGTATGCGGAGGGCCATGCCAATGCCTCCCTAACGGAGTTTATCCATGCACTATTGCGAACGATGGACGCAGGGGTCTTTTCGGATTGGCGGGAGATCGACACCCGGATGCTTGTTCGCCGGACGGGGCTTTCCCTGGAGCATCTTTTGAAGGGTATGGAGTACCTGCAAGGACGCCAATTGCTTGATTGGATTCCTCCGGATCAGGTAGTTCGTGTCGCCTTTTTACATGCTCGAAGCGCTCGCCTTCCGATCGACGGCGACCGGGTGCGTACTGCCCGTAAGCGAGCGGAAGCGCAGCTCGATCAGATGATCCGTTTTGCACGTTCGACGACATGTCGCCGCCATTTTTTGCTGACGTACTTCGGAGAGACGGTTCCGGAGCGATGCGGCACATGTGACGTGTGCCTCGGTCGCCACTCAGCATTCGAGCCGCCCCCCCTGAATGCACCCGTCGTCCAATGCTTGTTGCGGCAGATCGCTGACGGGAAACCGCGTGGAGAATGGCTGGAAGGTATGCGCACGCCTGCGTACCGGATCGATCGGTTGCTCGGCTGGCTGATCAACGAGGGGTATCTTATGCAGCCTCGGCCGCCGGGAGATGTCTTTGAACTCACGGCAAAGGCAACATCGATGCTTGAGGCGTCTTTATGACCGAATCCGCTCCGATCCCAGGTATTTGCCGCACCTGAAGCGTATCGACGACCCGCCCGTATATTCCGGCAAAGGTTTCCGGATGCGATGTGTGCCAGGCGATGGCGTCTGCCCAGGCTGTACTGTCGAAGCCGTGGGCGGCGAGGAGGGAGTCTTGCGCCTCCCCGATGTCGATCTCCGTTAGTTCTTCCTGGGCTTGCAAGAGGTGCATCTCGGCCAGCACGGCGACCATGGCGACGTCAGAAACGGGTGGGGGTGCGTTGCCGCCACATGCGGCGAGCGAGAATACCGCAAGACACAAGATGCTTGCTGCAAGGCGCCGAAGAAGGACGACCCCCCCGGGCAGGCTGTACAGTCGGTTGAAGACCGGATGCGTCATGCCTGTTGCGGCAGGCCGCCGTCGTTACGGAATGATTTTGTTCAGCGCGTACTCGATAATGCCTTCGGCGCCGAGTCGCTTGAGTTCGGGAATGAGGCGCCGTACGTGCCGTTCTTCAATGACCGTCTCGATGGCTACCCAGTCGTTCCCGTTCGCCAGCGGCGAAACGGTCGGCATGCGCATGGCGGGGAGCATCTCGATGATTTGCTTCACACGATCGCGCTGCACATTGAGTTTGAGTCCAACACGGCCCTCGGCCCGGATCGCTCCTTGCATGAGCAATGCAATGCTTTCGATCTTTTGCCGCTTCCAAGGGTCTTTCCATGCTTCCCGGTTGGCGATAAGCTGCGTATTCGAGTGCATCAGCACATCCGCGATGCGAAGTTTGTTGGCGCGCAGCGACGAGCCCGTCTCGGTAACCTCGACGATAGCGTCCACGAGATCGGGACATTTTGCCTCGGTCGCTCCCCATGAAAACTCGACATCGGCATTCACGTCATTTTTTCGAAGCCATGTGCGCGTAATGTGAACCACCTCGGTCGCAATGCGCTTCCCTTCGAGGTCTTTTACGGATTGGATATTGGAATCCTCGGGAACGGCAAGGACCCATCGTACGGGGCGCATGCTCGTTTTCGAGTAGATCAGGTCACTTACCGGGTGCACATCCGACTGCGTTTCGAGCACCCAGTCCTTTCCTGTAATACCTGCATCGAATACTCCGTCCATGACGTACCGCGCCATCTCCTGGGCACGGACCAGCATGGCCCGCAGTTCCTCGTCGTCCGTAGACGGAAAGTACGATCGCTCGCGCGTCGAAAAGTTGTAACCGGCCCGGTGCAAGAGTTCCAGGGTAGCGGTTTGCAGGCTGCCTTTGGGCAGCCCGAGTCGCAATACGGGGGAATCCTGTGTCGGTTTTTCGACGCTGGGTCCGGGATCGGTTGCCATGGATCCGTTCGCTATTCGCGTGGGGTACGGTAGTTCGATGATGTGCCGCAAGTCGGGTATGACGGCGCCGGACGCACAGAGTATGGCGGGCGCGTCGGATGGGCGGCTCGTTATCCCTTAGCTTTCCGCAGGAACGTCTCGAGAGCGAAAAGTATAGGCGATGGCTTCCATCTGGCGCAGAAACTCTCTTTTGTTGTATCCCGGGGCAAAGACCATCCCGTCGATCATATACAGACGCCCTGTCGGCTGATCGTAAAACGTATAGGTTATAAACGGTCCGCCCATCCCGAATTCCACTTTTCGACCTTCCTCGACGCCGACCATATGCCAAAGTCCGCGTGTTTCAAAGCCATATCGCCCCAGGAAATCGATGTTTTTCGTTTCAAGCGGTCTGCTTTCCCGGCGGTCAATCTCGACCCATCCTCCGAGGTTACCCTGAATGTACTGGCGGGCAAGCGAGTCGCGCGTGTTGTAAATCCATTCAGGAGAAAGCTGCTCGGGGTTGGCGTAGTCGACAAAGTGTACGAAAACACTTCGCCATGTTTCGGGAAGGATACGCCGGAGCCAAACGAAGTCGCTTGTATCCACAGCAACCAGGTAATCGTGCTGTACGTTCACGGCGAAGTCATACATTGCCGTCAGTTCTTCCTCGACATCGACCTGGCGCCCCCGATCGAACATTTCTTCGGTAAGCCGTCGCCGGGCGGCCCTGTTGAAGTCGCGGGACACCCCTTCCGACGCACTGTAGATTGCGTCAATGACATCTTCCTTGTTCTCGCCGGTGATGTAGTAGACCTGCTGATCTCGCCGGAAAATGTTTTCACGCGAGACGGCGACTCCGCCTTCCTCGCGGATAGCTTGCTGGGCAGTTGGATCGAATACGTTCCGGATGTATTCCGCCTCGTTGGTCGAATCACTGAATGCCGCGACGAAGATCACATTCTTTTGCCGGCGCGCCGTCTCGAGGTCGTCTTCCGTTTCAAGAGGTACGTGCCGCAATTCGAACTGCCGTTCGGGGGCGGGTAGCGTGCTGATGAATTGCCCGACGGTTTCACGCAGCGCTTCCCCGATGGCGCCGCTCCAATCCAACGAATCGGCAACCACGAGGATTTCGGTGTCCAGCCCGACAGCTCTCGGACGAAAATCACTTTCGCCGCTACAGCCGGCGAAGACGAAAAGACATACTGTGAGCAGGCCGATTTTTGTGCGGAATTGCGCGATTTCCCCCGGGGATTTTATCATGACCTGTTCAGGAAGATGGTCCGAAAAAGAAATAAGGTCCAAGTAATAACGTCTGTGATCGGTTCCGGTTGCCGTGCAAGGCTACGCGTTCCCTTCCCCTAAAGCCTTGTCGCCGTCCTTCAGGGCACGTACGAAGCGGCGAATTTCTTCATAGTGTGTTTTTGCGGGTTTAGATTCATTATTCCACAGTGTTTCCACCTTTTCGATCAGTGCCGACCCGACAATGAACCCGTCGGTATGACGGCTCAGGCGTACCGCGTCCTCATGGGTTCCGATGCCGAATCCGGCCAGCAGGGGGTGTGTACGCACCATGTCACGCGCCCGCTTCAGGTATGCTTCCACCTGTTCTATGGCGCCGAGGCCCGAGCCGGTCAATCCTGTTATGGATACGGCATACACAAACGCCGTCGTGGCTTTATCGATCTCCCGAATGCGTTCGTCAGGGGTATTCGGGGCAATCAGGCGGACCAATCCCAGGCTGCTGGCTGCAGCCTCGCTGGCGAAGGGAAGATGTTCTTCAAGGGGTACGTCCGCGAGAATCAACCCCTCGACCCCGGCGTTGCGCGCGTCTCTGCAAAATGCGGAAATACCGTATCGGTTAATCGGGTTGGCATATCCCATCAGGAGGAGGGGGGTGTTGCTTTTGGCGCAGAAGGCGTCTGCTGTATTGAAGGTATCTTTCATGCGCACACCGGCTTGCAGGGCTCGTTCGCTCGAGCGCTGGATAGGCAGCCCTTCTGCAAGCGGATCGCTGAAAGGCATGCCGAGTTCGATGAAATCGGCGCCCCCTCGATCCATCTCGCGCAGGATCGGGAGCGTACTTTCGGGGCCCGGAAAGCCACTGGTCATAAACAATCCCATGGCTTTCTCGCGACGCTGTATGCAGCCCGCAAGTCTTTCCTGAAGTCGTTGCATTGTTTTCAGAGATGCCTTGCGATCGTGCCCATATCCTTGTCGCCGCGCCCGGAGCAATTGACAACGACTACCTCATTGCGCGCCATTCCGCGTATCCCATTCGGCAGCCAGCCTATCGCATGGGCGGTCTCCAGGGCTGGAATGACGCCTTCCGTTTTCGACAGCAGTTTTACCCCCTCGATGGCCTGTGCATCCGTTGCGGATGCGTAATGCACGCGTCCCGTATCCCGCAGCCAGGCATGTTCCGGTCCTACCCCCGGGTAGTCCAGTCCCGCCGAGATGGAATGCGCGAGTTGCACCTGTCCCTCTTCGTCTTGCAGCAAATAGCTCATGGTTCCATGCAGTATGCCTGGCGAGCCTTTGGTAAGGGTGGCCGCATGTCGTCCGTTCAGTCCTTCGCCGGCAGCCTCCACGCCATAAAGCTGTACGTGCGGATCCCGCAGAAAGGCATAAAAAAGCCCGATCGCATTCGAGCCGCCGCCCACGCAGGCTACCGCCGCATCTGGTGCAGGGCGCCCCTCTGCCCCCTGTAATTGCCAGCGGGTTTCGTCCCCGATGACCCGGTGAAAATCACGCACCATCATCGGATAGGGATGCGGGCCTACGACCGAACCGATGATATAGAACGTGTCGCGTACGTTGGTTACCCAATCTCGAATGGCCTCGTTGGTGGCGTCCTTCAGGGTGCGACTACCACTGGAGACGGATCGTACATCGGCGCCGAGCAGCTGCATGCGCAGCACATTAAGGTGCTGTCGTTCGATATCTTCTTCGCCCATGTAAACGATGCATTGCAGGCCGAATCGTGCACAAACGGTGGCAGTTGCCACGCCATGCTGTCCTGCCCCCGTTTCTGCGATGATGCGCGTCTTGCCCATACGACGCGCCAGCAATATCTGCCCTATCGTATTGTTGATCTTGTGTGCTCCCGTGTGGCACAGATCTTCCCGTTTGAGATAAATTTTTGGTCCGCCGAGCGCTGCGGTGAGCCGTTCGCAAAAGGTCAACGGTGTGGGACGCCCGGCATAAGCGGTGAGCATCGTATCGAGCTCTTGCCGGAAAGCCGGGTTTTTGCGGGCGGCTGCATATGCTTTCCGGAGCTCCTCGATGGCAGGAATAAGCGTTTCGGGCACAAACACGCCGCCGTACAACCCGAAATGCCCGCGTTCGTCGGGAAGGGGATGCGTTTTTTCCATAGGATACTCTGTTTGTGCCGTATGGCGATGCGCGCTGCCGTGCGGCACCGTGAATCATCAGGTCTCGAGTTCAGAATGTACCGAGCGAAATGCCTGCATAAAGGCGTCGATTCTGGAAAAATCCTTTTCCCCGGGGGCCGATTCGAGACCACTCGACACATCCACGGCAAACGGACGCAATGTACGGATAGCCTCGGTCACATTACCGGTATGGATGCCTCCTGCAAGAAAGATACCGGGGCTTCCGGAATGAGCAGACCGTTCGCCCTGCTCACAAAAGTCTTCCGCCGGGGGGCTTGCTACATGCCAATCGAAAGTCCGGCCGCTGCCGCCGTACGCCTTGTCGCTGTACGCATCCAGCAGGAAATACGCGGCCACGTGCTCATATGTCCGCATCAGGCGATATAACCTCTCGGGGGTCGTGTCCGGAGCGATGCGAAACGCCTTGATGACGGGGTATTCTATGTTCAGGATATCGGAAACGGGTTCTTCGCCATGGAGCTGCACAAAGGCGAATCCCGCCTTTTCGGCGGTCCGGTTGACCGCATCGGCAGAGGCATTCACGAACACCCCGACCGGCTGCGGTCCATGGATCCATTCCACAATGTCTCGCACGCGCTCCGGTGCGATATAGCGGGGGCTGCCGGCATACTGCACGAATCCAAGGTAATCGGCCCCCGCGGCGGCGGCATACCGGGCATCCTCCAGCCGGGTTATGCCGCATATTTTGAGTTTGGTCGTCATGCTTTGGCTCCTTCCGCTTCGCTCCTGAGTCTTGCCAATGCATCTCCCGGCCGTTCGGACCGCATGAAGGTTTCGCCGATCAGAAAGGCATCGATTCCGCGTTCGTGCAAAAATCGCAGTTCCGCCCCCGACGTAAGGCCGCTTTCCGACACGCGCACCACGTTTTTCGGAACCTCCGAAAATACCCGGATGGAGTGTTCGATATCCACCTCGAAGGTGCGCAGGTCGCGGTTATTCGCGCCCACAATGCGTGTCTCGTCAAAATCGATGCGGTCCAACTCTCGCGGTTCGTACACCTCCACCAGCGCATCGAGATCCAATTCGCGCGCTGCCTGCAGCAGGTCCCTCAGATGCGCCTTTTGCAGTACGGCGGCGATCAGCAGGACAGCATCCGCACCGTAGGCCCTCGCTTCGACGAGTTGATACGTGTCGATAATAAAATCCTTTCTTAACAGAGGAATAGAAACAGATTGACGGACGCCAGCAAGGTCGTCGAGCGAACCCTGAAAATGATGCGGCTCGGTCAGGACGGAAACGGCGCCGGCGCCGCCGGCTTCGTATTGCCGGGCAATCTCTGCCGGTCGGAAGTTGTTCCGGATCGCACCGCCTGACGGCGAGGCTTTTTTGACCTCGGCAATAATCGAAGGTCCGTTTTTCCGCAGGGCGTCTTCCAGGGAATGCCGGTCCCGGCTGAATCCCGTCATATCTTCAAGATGTCCCGGCGGTACGGCGGCTTTCCGCGTGGCCACGACTTCTTGCGTGTCCGCTACGATGCGGTCGAGAATAGTCATGGGGCGGGTGCGTTATGCGAAGCATGGGCTAGCCGCTCGAGTGTGTCTTGCGCCCTCCCCGAATCGATACTTTTTTCAGCGGCGCTACGGCAGGCGGCAAGGTCCTCGAATTTTCCTGAAACCGACAGGGCATGGGCTGCATTGAGCACGACGACGTCGCGGCGCGGCCCCGGTTTGCCTGCAAGAATCGCCCGCACGATGCGTGCATTCTCGTTGCGGTCACCGCCCGCAAGCGCATTCCGGGTACAGCGAGCGAAGCCAAGATCTTCGGGACGCACGAGGCGCTTCACAGGGTCGGTTGGAGGAATATCCTCATGCACTTCGAACGCCACCGTTTCATCCGCCAGCGAGATTTCGTCCAGTCCGTCTCGCGCGTGTACGGCGAGCACACGCCGAGCGCCGAGACGCTCGAGAATGGACGCCATAATATTTGCTGTTTGCTCATCGAAAGCTCCGGTCAACTGGCGTCGTACCCTGCCGGGATTACACAAAGGACCCAGAATATTGAAGAAAGTGCGCACCCCCAGTTTTCTGCGCACGGGCATCACATGCTTCATTGCGGGGTGGAAGAACGGAGCGAACAGGAATGCCATGCCTGCCTTCTCAAAACAGTATTCGACGCCTTCCTTGCCCAGCGCCGTGTTTACGCCGAGCGCTTCCAGCACATCCGCCGAGCCGCATTTCGACGAAACGGACCGGTTTCCATGCTTCGCTACGGTAACCCCGGCGCCTGCACACACGATAGCGGCGACGGTAGAGATATTGAATGTGTCCGTACCGTCTCCACCCGTTCCGCACAGGTCGATGGCATCCGGGTCACCGGTTTCTACCGGGACAGCGTATTCGCGCATGATCTTCGTGAAAGCGACCAGTTCGTCCAGCGATTCCCCACGCGCCCTCAGACCCAGCAGAAAGGCTGCCGTGCATTCGGGTTCCGATGCGCCCTCCATTAACAGGCGCATTGCGTTTTCGGCCTCTTCGCTTTGCAGCGTACCTCCGCCGGCGAGGGTGTTCAGGTGTTTTTGCATGATATGCGTGAAAGAGCGTGGATCGGATCAGGAAACTGCTTCGGGGTTCTCCGTTGCACTATCTACGGTGCTGCCCAGCACTTCTTCCAGCCAGTTGTCGAGGATCCGGGGCCCTTCGTCCGTCAGCACGCTTTCGGGGTGGAACTGGATGCCTTCAACCGGATGCTCCCGGTGCCGCAGGCCCATGACGACGCCGTCTTTCGTTTCTGCGGATATATCCAGACAGGCGGGCACGCTGGCGCGGTCCACCACGAGGGAATGATACCGCGTGGCCGTGAATGGATTGCTGACGTTCCGGAACACGCCTCGTCCGTCGTGTGCTATTTCACTCGTTTTTCCATGCATCAGCGTGGGGGCATAGCCGATGCGTCCGCCGTATACTTCGCCGATCGCCTGGTGTCCGAGACATACGCCGAGGATCGGCACGGAGGGCCCCAGGGCGCTCACGATCGCCTCCGTCACGCCTGCATCGGCCGGCCGGCCCGGTCCGGGCGAAATGAGGATACCCTTCGGCGCCCGTTCACGCACAGCGTCCACGCCGAGCACATCGTTTCGAACTACCTCGAGGTCGCTCGTGCGGCGCCCTGCAAGGTGTACGAGGTTGTACGTGAACGAATCATAGTTGTCGATGACGAGAATCATGGCGCTGCCCCATAGGTGGCGATCAGCCCAACGCGCTCTCGTACGCGTTCCATGTATTCCCCGGCTCGTTTCCGGGCCTTGCGACCCCCTTCGCGCAATATGTCGAACACATCGTCCGGACGTCGGGCCAGTTCCTTGCGCCGGATACGCGCTTCCGCAAAATGTTCGTCGATGAGAGTGAGCAATTCCTTTTTTGCGTGCCCGTATCCAAACCCTCCTGTGCGATACGCCTCTGCAATACGTTCCTGCGTTTCGTTGTCGGCGAATAGCCGGATGAGCGTAAACACATTGTCGTGCTCCGGATCTTTCGGCGCTTCGAGCGGTGTCGAATCGGTCACGATACCCATCACTTTTTTCTTCAGGGCTTTTCCTTCTTCGAAGATACCGATCGCATTTTCGTAACTCTTGGACATTTTCCGGCCGTCCAGTCCGGGTACGACCGCAACGTCGGAAAGGATGCAGGGTTCGGGTACGGGAAAGACCGGATCGTCCTCCGGGCAATACGTACGATTGAACCGCTCCGCCAGGACTCGCGTCATTTCGATATGTTGTTTCTGATCCGCTCCCACCGGCACCAGCGTACCTCCGTAGATCAAAATATCCGCTGCCTGCAATACGGGATAGGTAAAAAGACCCGCATTGGCGGTTATGCCCTGTGCAACCTTGTCTTTGTAGGCAACCCCTTTCTCCAGTTGGGATACCGTGGCGAGGTTGCTGAAAATCCATGCCAGTTCGGTGACTTCCGGCACGTCGCTTTGCATGAAGAGGCATGCGGCCCGGGGGTCGAATCCGAGGGCAAGGTAGTCGAGCGCCACATCCAGTGTATAGCGTCTCAGTTTGTCCCGATCCCGCAGTGTCGTCAGGCTATGGTAGTTGACGATAAAGTAGTACGCCTCATGCGTTCGATGAAGCTGGATGTGTTGTCGCAGCGCCCCGAAATAATTCCCGAGATGCAATGCGCCCGAGGGTTGAATACCGGAAACGATCACTTCGCTGCCTTTGCGGAGAACAGGGGAGGGCATGGATGTGTCGATGCGTTCGGAAGACATGGTTACAAACGGTGCGAAAGGCTGGCTGGAGAAATCAGCGATGCTGCAGGACCAGTTTTCGTACGTACTCCAGCCGCACACGAGTGTTTTTCAGGACAGCGTCGAGGATGGCCCGTGTGCGCATCTGGTGTTCCATGCCAAGTTCGGCATGGAGTAACTTCTCGAAGTCGCTCTCCAGATTTCTGAGCGCTTTCACGATATCGCTGTCGCATTTCCCCAGGGCAAAATCCTCTGGTTCCATCTCTGTGCCGTTGAACGGTACGCCCCCCGCACTGAGTACCACTTCACTCAGTTTTCCTACATCCATGCGGGCCGTTCTTTGAAGCGAGGATAATTTCCCGGCAGCATCCCGGTCTTCAAGGCAACGCACTGCATATTCATGCGAATGATTCAGTGCGCAATGAGAACGAATAACGGGATTTAGTCGTGTGGCGGTTTCTTCGCGAGGTAGGGTTTTTCCCGCCCATCCCTTGTTCAGAAAAAGGTCTTTTATTCTCATGATACAAGGCAAATAGCCGGTGATACAGATATACGATGCACGGCGTTCATAGCAATCCCTCCGAGGCAAGGAGGATCGCTTCTTTCAGCGCGCGCGCCTTGTTGACCGTTTCCTCAAATTCGTTGGCCGGCTTGCTGTCTGCGACCAGACCGCATCCCGCTTGTACGTAGACGCGATCTTTTTGAACGAGCATGGTTCTGATGGCGATGCAGGTGTCCATATTGCCCGAATAATCCAAATGACCGACCGCGCCGGCATAGGCGCCTCTTGCGGACGGTTCGAGTTCGTCAATGATTTCCATGGCGCGTACCTTGGGCGCTCCGCTTACGGTGCCTGCCGGGAAGCAAGCCGCGAGTACATCCATCGCCCCTCTTCTGCGATCCAGCTCGCCGGATACCGATGACACGATATGCATGACATGCGAATACCGTTCCACGTAGGCGTACCTGTCTACTTTGACGGAGCCGTGTCGGCAGACCCGTCCCAGGTCGTTCCGGCCAAGGTCCACAAGCATCAGGTGTTCTGCACGCTCCTTTGGATCGGCCAGCAGATCTGCCTCGAGTCGCCGGTCGTCTTCCTCTGTGGCGCCCCGGGGCCGTGTGCCTGCGATGGGTAACACCTCTGCCGTGTCGCTTTCGATACGCACAAGTACTTCGGGCGAGGAGCCTATCAGCGAAAAATCGTCGAAATCGAGGTAGAATAGATACGGGGACGGATTTACCTGCCGCAGCGCGCGATACAGGTTGATGCGGTCCCCCTCGTACGGCATGGAGAAACGTTGCGACAGCACGGCCTGAAAAATATCTCCCTCGTAGATATATCGCTTGACCTTTTCAACGGCTTCTTCAAACTCTGCCCGCTCGAAATTAGAGTCCATTTTCTCCTGCGTAATCCGTATGGATTCCGGTTTGGACAGAGTTGTTCCCGAGAGTTCCGCTTCCAGCGTGTCGATGCGTCCGGATGCTTTGAAGTAGGCGTCGGTGGGGTCGTCCTCCTCGTCCACGAACGCGCAGGAGATCAGAACCAGTTGGCGCTTTACGTGGTCGAAGGCGACCAGCGTATCGTAAAAACACCAGATAGCGTCCGGAATGTGGAGGTCGTCAGGCGGCACATTGGGCAAGCGTTCGACGAGGCGTACCGCGTCGTAACCCAGATATCCCACAGCGCCGGTTGCGATCTGGGGGAGGCCATTTGTTCGGACTTCCGTATACCGGTCCATTTCCCGCTGCATCGCCTCGAAAATATTTCCCTTCAGTTCCCGCGTGGTTCCATCGGCGTCTTCGGCGGTAGTACGCGGACCAAAAGCGCGCACAATGCGGAACGGGTTTTTTCCGAGAAAGGAATAACGCGCCAGTTTCTCGCCGCCTTCGACGCTTTCGAGCAGGAAACAATACCGGCTTCCTTCACGGAATGCAAGGAAAGCCGAGACGGGCGTCAGGAGGTCGGCGCTGAGGCGCCGGCAGATCGGTACGACCAGATTGCCCTTGTCCCGGTGGGCGTCAATAAGGCGTATGAAATCTTCAAGCGACATGATCTGCAAATAAAAAACCACAAAAAAAACCCACTGTTCTATGTGAACAGTGGGGATACGGCCTGACCGCGCATACTGCATGGCGGCAATTATGGCGTGCATGCAAGGCGGATCCCACTGTCCGGCGATCTGCGCCACCAGCCGCCGGCACGGATGTGGATGCTTCTATGTACACATTGTTCGATCATATCGCCAAAGATATACCCTGAACCAGTGAAAAGCAAGGATATCCTTAGGCGCAAAGTGCTTGCATTATAACGGATCATTGACTGAACTCGCCGGCTCCAATGATCCGTTTTTACCCCTTTTGAGTAGTTTCTATACCTTTTCGGTATATTTTTTATACCTTTTCGGTGTAGTTTTTACCCAAAACGGTGTGTTAGAGTGAACCGGTTTAGACAGTTCGCGCCGCCAGCAAAGGTCAAGACAGGGGGTTTCCATTTTGCTCGCCGCCACCGGGTTCGTACCCTATCATCATGTACGAGAGTTCGATGTCTCCATGTTCCCGGAATGCTTCCAGGATGCGCATCGTGAGCATATGTTCGGTATTCCGGCGTTTCCGAACCTCGGTAAGGTGTCGGAGGGATAGGCGGATCCCGTTCTGCGTTGCGCGCACGTACACAAACGGGGTCAGTACCTTGTAGTAAACGAGGTATTCACGGGACATCTGCCGGATTTCTTCCCGGGCCTGCCGCTCTACGGGTCCGGTCGTTTCGGAGGCCAGTTTCATAAGGATATCCCGGGCCGCTTTCCAGTCCGAACGAAGGGTGACGGTAAAAGGGATTTCATTCCACACAAACCGGAAGCCCTGCGTGTAATTATACACTCCGTGCTGGTAGAACCAACTATTCGGGAAATGCACGATGCGGCCTGTACTCTGATCGGCGTCGACCCATCCCCCCGTTTCCATCATTGTGCTGTGCAGGGGGCGAATGTCGATCACGTCGCCGTGCAGGCCGTTTACCTCAATACGGTCTCCGCTTTTGTACGGCGACCGAACCAGCATGTGGATCCATGCGACAAAGGAAAGGAGCACCTCCCGCATGGCAATGGCGAGCCCTGCGCCGACGACCGTAAGAATCGTGGCCGGTCCTGGCCCCTGCCCCGCCGACCATACATAGAGGATTGCAAGGGCCGTGAACAGGCCGAGGATCCGGCCGGCGACTTTAGACACCCGGTACCGCCGCTCCGCTTCTTCGATATAGCGCGACAAGACGCGTCGCAGGGCGTATGCCAGAATCACAGCAGTCAGCACCAGCAAGATGGAAATCCATACGTCCTGCGCCGCACCCCCGGCGAGGAAGGATCGGAACCGTTCGCTCTGGAGAAAATCTCTGAAAGGCATACCTTAATTCTTTTCGCTCACCGCCAAAGTACGAAATCCGAACAATAAGGGAGACAGGGGGAAGATGTATATTCAGGTATCCTGTAGATAAGATGTCGGGGCGCTGAATTACGTTGCGTCGTCCAGGCAATTTTCTGCAAAATCCCGACACGATACGGCGTTATCCCTGCATTACGGCGGGATCATAACCGGGTGCGCCGTTGTTGTTGAATTTTGCATCCGTCGAGTCCATTTCCGCGAATGCCTTCCCCGCAGCGCGTTCCATGCACCGTTATCTGTACCGTTTCGATTCCTGGCGTGCTACACTCGACCGGACTGTGTATGGTCTTGCTCTCGTCGGCATACTTGATGCGGCGCATATAGCGCTTCAGAAGCGAGGCGGATTCGAACAAGGTTGTACAGGTTTTTCTTCCTCGGCGTTTACCGGTTCCGTTTTCGATTGCGCTGCCGTAACCGGTAGCGCGGCCGGCGTTTTTCTCGGCGTATCCAATGCGATATGGGGCTTGCTGTTCTACGCGGCGGTAGCGGCCCTGACGGCGGCGGCGGCCTGGAATTTCAAGGAGAAGCGAGCCTTGTACAAGGCAGTTCGCACCGTACTCGTGGCAGGCGGGTTGGCCTACACAGCCTATCTGGTCTATTATCAGGTGGCCGTGCTGGAGCAACTCTGCATTCTCTGCCTCTTTTCCGCAGGGATTGTCGTTCTGCTTGCCATTTTGCATGGCATGGATGTAAAATTATCCCCTGTTTCCCCCACCGAATCTTCCAGTAACATGACTCACAAACCCTTGCGTGAAATAGCCTGGATGGGCGGGCTTCTGCTGCTTCTGGGAACGCTCATAGCGGCAGACGCCGTGTATTCCAGCAATTCCGAACCGGAATTTCCGGATGTATTTGCCGCCGAAACGGAGATGGATGCGGCGGCTTCTTCGGAGGCTCTCCCGCCGGCACCTGCAGAGGAAGAACCTCCCGTAGACGTTGTGCCGGACTCTGCGCCTTCCGAATGCCCGTACGAACCAGAGAAAGAACCGGTGGAGGACTTTCGGCGCCTTATCAACCTTTTCGATCCGACCGTAGGGGAAGCAGACGCTCCGGTTACGGTGATCGAGTATTTCGATCCCAATTGCCCTGGCTGCAAGAGCTTTCACGACGTGATAACGCCCGTTGTGCGGTCTCATGCGGACCGCGCCTTCTTCGTATTCAAGCCGTTTGTATTGTGGAATTATTCCATTGTGCAGTCGGAAGCGCTTTATGCGGCTACCCGGGAAAAGAAGTTTTTTCCGATGCTTGAGGCGCAGTTCGAAATGCAGAATCCGGGGACGGGCCTGTCGCTGGAACAATTGCGCGGGATTGCCGAACGGATCGAGATGAATCCGGATGTGCTCATGCAGCGTTTGGAAAGCCGTCTTTACCGTCGCACGCTGGAACAACAAAGAAACGAGGCGATCGAGGTTGGTGTGACTCATACGCCCACTGTCCTGATCAATGGACGTTTCGTTTCCTCCGAGTCCTATACCGTCGAATGCCTGCAAAGCATGATCGAGGAGGCCGCTGCCAAGTGAGTACCCCATTTCCGCCATCTCTTCCTGCAGATGCAGATATTGCCCGTCTTTCGATCGACACCCTGCGTTTTCTCGCCGTCGATGCCGTGCAGGCGGCTCGCAGCGGACACCCCGGAATGCCCATGGGGGCTGCATCCATGGCCTATGTGCTTTGGAAGCGCCACATGAAGCATAGTCCCGCGCACCCGGATTGGTTCGATCGGGATCGCTTCGTGCTGTCCGCCGGACATGGTTCCATGCTGCTTTACGGTATGCTGCACCTCACCGGTTATGCTATGCCTATGGAGGAGATTGAACACTTTCGACAGTGGGGAAGCATCACGCCCGGTCACCCGGAAAATTTTCTTGCAGAGGGTGTCGAAACGACGACCGGGCCGCTGGGTCAGGGATTTGCGAATGCCGTGGGCATGGCCATGGCCGAAAAGCATCTTGCCGCTCGTTTCAACGAGCCCGGCTTCGAGATCGTTGACCATTTCACGTATGGCATATGCTCGGATGGAGATCTTATGGAGGGCGTCTCGCATGAGGCGGCGTCGCTGGCCGGACACCTCGGACTGGGCAAACTCATTTTTCTGTACGACGACAACGGCATTTCCATTGACGGGGGCACGGAGCTTTCCTTCACCGAGAATGTGCCGCAACGCTTCGAAGCTTACGGGTGGCATGTCGACCGGATCGCCGACGGGAACGACCTGGAGACCATCGACCAGACGTTACGCAGAGCACGTGCCGAGACGGATCGTCCGTCACTGATCGCCGTGCGCACGGTGATCGGGTACGGTAGCCCCAACAAGGCAGGATCCGCTTCTTCGCATGGGTCGCCGCTGGGAGAAGAGGAGGTCGTGCTTGCGAAGCGTTGTCTCGGATGGCCTGAGGATAAAAAGTTCTTTGTGCCGGATGAGGTCTATGCGCACATGCGCGATGCGTCTTTGAAGGCCGGGCATGCTGCCTATGCTGCCTGGGACGAGCGGCTTTCTGCCTACAGGAATCGCTATCCCGGGCAGGCGAAGATATTCGATGCATGGCGCAGCGGATCTCCGGAGGAGGGCTGGGCAAAGCGTGTGAAGATCCCTGTGGCAGGGACCGTACAAGCTACGCGTGCGGCAAGTGGCAAGGCCCTGAATGAGTTGGCTCCTTCCGTACCGTTTCTCATCGGCGGTTCCGCCGACTTGACGCCCTCGAACAATACGGCAGTGAAGGATCGTGAGGATTTTCAGAAGACATCGCCGATGGGCGGTTATCTGCGTTTCGGGGTCAGAGAGCACGCTATGGCGTCGGCTTGTAACGGGATTGCATTACATGGCGCCGTGCGACCCTATTGTGCAACGTTTCTGATATTCAGCGACTACATGCGACCCGCCGTACGCCTGAGCGCACTTATGAAGACCCCGGTCCTCTACATATTTACGCATGATTCCATCGGTCTTGGAGAAGATGGTCCGACGCATCAGCCCATAGAGCATATCATGTCTCTGAGGGCCATGCCTAACCTTACAGTGATTCGCCCCGCCGACGCCGCCGAGACGGCCGAGGCCTGGAAACTGGCTGTCGATCGGAAGGACGGCCCCATTGCCCTGATCCTTACGCGGCAGGGGTTGCCGGTGCTTGAAGGGACTGGCGAGGGGCTCCGGCGAGGCGCCTATGTCGTGTTTGCCTGCGAAGGAACTCCCGACATCGTGTTGATAGGAACGGGAAGCGAGGTGCAACACGCAGTGGCGGCGGCAACGACGCTTCGGAAGACGGGCGTAGCGGTGCAAGTTGTCAGTATGCCTTCGTGGGAACTCTTCGAGGAGCAGCCGGCAGCATACCGGGAAGAGGTGCTTCCCCGTGCGGTTCGCAAACGTCTTGCTGTCGAAGCCGGTATAGGCACAGGATGGGAACGCTACGTAGGCCTTGAAGGAGCCGTGATTGGGATGACCGGGTTCGGGGCTTCTGCGCCAGGTAGCATCACAATGCAGAAATTCGGGTTTACAGCCGAAAACGTGCTGGCCCGAGCGCAAGCATTGCTTGCGGAATGAGGGAATAGCGTTGCCGTCGCGATACCCCGCCGATCGGCGTCATATTCGGGTCGAAATTTGCAAAAGGGCGTGTCTTGGGGAACCGAGAAGCGCAGGCCGCGAGAGGTAGTGGTAATTGAGCGCATTTCGGATATGCAGCGTGACCCGAACTCCGCGCCAGTATGAACCGATTCGTACATCCACGACCTGGACGGGGCTGCTCAATTCCGCATCGCGGACGAATCGGGCAAAATCCGAATCGACCTTTTCCGGGGCAGACGCCAGTCGCAGATCCACGCCGGATTCAAGCGGCCCGACCGTTAAGGCGACGCCGGCCTTGAAAAGATGGGTTGAGCGAAATGCAAGCGATTCTTCTGTTTCGAGATCTTCCGCATCGAGGTACGTGTAGCCCGTATGCAGCGAGGTACGTCCGCGCAGTATGCGGGCGCGTAATTCCAGTTCGCCGCCGCGGATGCGGGCTCTCGTGAAATTTGTAAACCGGAAGGAGCGCTCTTTCGGTGCGAACTTCGGTTCGACGAGTTCCCGGTACTGGCTCAGAAACAGGGCGGCGTCGATCGTGAATAACGGTGCGCCGCCAAACGAAGGCCGCCCTCGTATCCCGATCTCGTAGCTCCGGCTGGTTTCGGGCTTCAAGTCAGGATTCGATACGATAGGCAGGTAGTCGCTGCTTTCGATGAATCGTTCCAGTACACTGGGCGCCCGGAAACCCTCGCCGTAGGCAAGCCGGACGGTCCACGACGGTCCCATACCGATCGTTGCACTGGTGCGCGGACTGATTTTACTCAGGGTTTCGCCTTGTCGGACGCGGTACATATCGAAACGCAGGCCCCCAGTGATTTTGACCTCCCCGATTTCTTCTTCCCATTGTGTGAACGCCGCCACTTCGGGTTGACTGCGGGGCGCGTCGTCGCCGATAAAGCTCGAATTCGTGAGGTTGGCGTCGCCGGAGACGCCGGCAATAATATATCGCCCCGGGGCCCCTTCGTAATCGAGTTGCACCTCGCCGCCGTACCGAAATCCGATCGTTCCCTTCGATAGCGGCTTCGGCTTTTTCTCGTCGTCGAGCGGCTGGATAAAGATGCCGAACAGGCGTACTTTCGCCTGAAGAAGCGTACTGGTGGATAGTGCGTTCGTATATGCTGGCAGCAGGCTGACGTGCTGCGTCCGGTTATCGCTCGTTCCCGAGGAGCCGCTTGGGCCGCCAATGTTGATACTGCCTGGATTCAGCGCATCGCGGGCGCCATTCCAGTAGATGAAGGTGTTGCTCGTTTTGCGATTGACGCCCGCAAGGATATTTACGTGGGAATCGGGTGAGGTGCGCCAGGTAAATTTGGAGAACCCCTGGAGGCTTCGGGAACTGTTCATGTTCAGGTGGCTTGCGTCGTACCGGTAGGTCAGGTTCGTCCACAAGCCCGTATTTGGACTTAAGGGGCGTGCATGGTTGATGGCGACGCCGCCAAGCGGTCTCGGGTTTTTTGCACCTTTCCACTGCCGGCGCCATATAGCGTGGCGCGCCGGCTGGTATGCTCCTCCGTAGGCTTCAACGAACGTTTCAGGTTTGGCAGGATATGTTTTCGTGATGACGTGAATAATCCCGCCAAGCGCTCCACCGCCGTACAATGCCGAGCCGGGCCCCTTGAATACCTCGACACGCTCGATTTGATGTACCGGAATCAGGTCGAACGGGATGCGTTCCGCGTCGGGGCTCAACATGGGCATACCGTCTACGAGCAGCAGAACCCGGCTACCCGTGTTGTATGAGAATCCCGACGCCCCCCGGATATTCACCTCGTTGCCGGTCAGTTGTACGCCCGGGACATACTGCAAGGCATCATCCAGCGCCAGTATGTTGCGTACCGCCAGGTCGTCGGCAGTGAGCACGCTTATACTGGCGGCGGTATTTCCGGCGTCTACGTCGCGGCGCGTTGTAGTGACGACGATTTCCCGGGATTCGACAGCGATGGGCTCAAGGACGAAATCAATATGAACCGTTTCATTCGCCACCACGTCGATTTGCCGGATTTTTGCTTCGAATCCCACGCTTGAGGCTTGTATTCGGTAGGATCCGACGGGCACTGTCCCGATACGGTACGTTCCATCTGCCGACGCGGCGTCCCCATACGTTGTGTCGAGCAATACGATGTTGGCTCCCGGCATGGGATCGCCCGTAGTGCTGGTCACGCGGCCCGCAACGGCGCCGTCCTGTGCTCCGGCGACATTCGTTCCGGCGAGTACCCGCAACACGCACAGGCAGGCCGCAAATCTCCACCATGTTTTCAGGACGTTCATTGGATTTCAGGCGGCGGGAATGAGGGCGGATTGAGAAAATCGGCCGACATGGAAACCCGGGTGGTTTCCCCGGTGGAGACGACAATTACTCCGCCGCCTTCTTCCACAAGGCCGATGGGTCGCCAGTCGAATAGTTCAGAACCGTATTTGTGGGCAACTCCGGCATAAGGATACAGACCCGCTCCGATGCTATCGAGCGTCACGGTTTGCCGTTCCACATGAAACTGCAGACGGTCGCTGAAAACAAGCCGGTTGAGTTGCAGAAAGTCGGTAGTGTCTTTTGGAACGAACCGCAGGGCGACGAAAAGCAGTTCGTAAATGTCCTCGGTGGCGGGCCAGGTGTCCGGGTAATTCTCGTAGGTGATATCTACAACGAGTGTACCGGTCGGGGGGGCATCGGGCGGGGCGAAACCCTGGTCGCAGGCGGCAAGGAAGACGGCGAGCGTCAGTACCGCCGGCGGCAGGATAGCGGAGCAGGGAAGCAAGAATGTGCGTCGCAACACGGTAGGAAAGGAAGCCGGGGAGCGCCCCGACGAAGAAGTCACACCGCCCACATAATGGGAGCAATGCGGATTTTTCCAAAATATCAAAAACATCATTGTCGAAAAAGAGCCTTTTGTTCAAACCGTTTCCGTGTTGCTTTGGAAACACCACGCCTGTTCGAGCGTTTGGGGCGCGTTCCCGTTTCTTCTTGTATGTACATCTTGCATGAAACTATCGGATTTCAAGTACAATTATCCCAGGGAGCATATAGCAAGGTATCCTGCCGAACCGCGCGATGCGGCTCGACTTATGGTGCTCGATCGCATAAACAGGACAGTCCGGCACCGGCATATCGGCGATCTCCCGCAGTACTTCAGGGAAGGCGATGTCATTATCGTAAACGACACGAAAGTTTTCCCGGCTCGTCTGTACGGGAATAAGGAAAAGACAGGAGCGAAGATCGAGGTGTTCCTGCTTCGGGAGTTGAATCCCGAAAGCAGGCTATGGGACGTCATCGTCGACCCTGCGCGGAAGATTCGCATTGGAAACAAGTTGTATTTCAACGGGGGTCTGATTGCAGAAGTGATTGACAATACGACCTCGCGGGGACGAACCATCCGCTTTGTGTTTGAGGGGACAAACCGGGATCTCTATGCGAAGATAGACCAGATCGGACAGACCCCTTTGCCACCGTACGTGAAACGTGCTGTCGAGGCGGAGGACCGGGAGCGCTACCAGACCGTTTTTGCCGAAAAGCGGGGAGCAGTCGCTGTTCCTTCGGCAGGGTTGCATTTTACCCCGGAGTTGATCGAAACGCTGCGTGCCAAAGGGGTTCGGATCATGCCCACTACGTTGCATGTCGGACTAGGCACCTTTCGTCCTGTTGAAGTGGAAGATCTGACAAAGCATCGGATGGATTCGGAGCGCTTTATGATCTCGGAGGAAACCGCCAGCGCCGCGAACGAGGCGCTGTTGTCTCCGGACAATACGGTAACGGCGGTAGGTACGACCGTGGTTCGGGCTATCGAATCGAGTCTTTCCGCCTCGTA